>Ga0076136_119_pt1 | contig 7680 bp, 10 predicted proteins | sample RifGroC2_FD_67722 | JGI IMG/M metagenome (GOLD analysis project Ga0076136, IMG submission 67722) | Parcubacteria (Magasanikbacteria) bacterium GW2011_GWC2_42_27 | reverse complement strand
TACTGGTGGAACAAATACCCATCTTCTTCTCCTCGATCTCACGAACAAAGATGTAACAGGAAAACAAGCAGAACTTGCTCTTGGCAAAGCTGGCATCACGGTAAACAAAAATACCATTCCACACGATCCACGCAAACCATTTGACCCAAGTGGTGTTCGTATGGGTACGCCGGCAATCACCACACGTGGCATGAAAGAAGATGAAATGAAAAAAATCGCCACACTCATTGATCGTGCTATTACTCATGGCGACGACGATGCAGTACTCCAAAACATTCATGAATGCCACAATAAAAACGTTGCATAGAACACAGATTATGGAATACACCTCCCCAAACGAATCACAAACAAAATCCATTGGTCGCCAACTCGCAACCATGATTTCTCCTGGCAGTATTATTACTCTCTCAGGAGATCTTGGTGCTGGCAAAACGACGTTTACAAAAGGATTTGCAGAAGGACTTGGGGTAAAGGAGACTATCACGAGTCCGACGTTTTCTCTCATGAATGTGTATCCTGTCCATGAACATCCAGAAATAGACACTTTTGTTCATATAGACACCTATCGACTGGAACATGAAAAGGAATTGATTGGGATAGGTGTTGAGGACTATTTGGCTGCTGATAAAACAGTGGTGATCATAGAATGGCCAGAAAAAATCGCTGGGATGTTGAAGAAATATGAAGGTGTGATTGAAGTCGAGATGAAGAATGGTGAGAGTAATGAGGAAAGAGTGATAGAGGTAAACGGTATATCATAATATACACATAACCCACAGCATTATTTCAAAATAACGGAATGTTGTGTTATCATAATACCAACATACAAAGCAATTATTTATCTCTTCTAATATAGAACAATATGGATGAACAACAAACACAGGTACAGACCGTATCCGTGTCCAAAACAAAAATGGCTGTTGCTGTAGGACTTCTTGGTCTGTCAGCGTTGGCTGCAGGGTTTGCAGGTTTGCGTGCGGGAACCACCAAAGCAGACCTCGTCATTGCAAAAACTACGTCAGCAAAAGAAAGTGATATGAATAAATTTTCTATCACAATCGAAAATAAAGGTTCTGCAACAGTGAGCAGCCCATTTGTCGTACATATTCAATTGGGTGATGGAAAAGATGCTGTGTACTCATTGAGAGTGATGAACCCTCCTTCAGATACGATCAAAGGATCGTATGAAAATATAGAATCAAAAGATGGAGAGTTTGATGTCTTGGTCAAAAATTTTAAATTAAAACGAGGGCAATCAACCACAATCACCTATTGGTTTGTGATACCAAGTGAGTATGAATCTGAATCATTAACATTTGACCATACACTCGATAGTACAAATCTTGTCAGTGAGTCAAATGAAGATAATAACAGATACAAAGGAACATATGATATCAAACAAATGGAACTTGTAAGGGAAACTACTCATGCCACGCAAGAGACAGTGACAGAACCCATGACCACGTCAACACCAACCGATACAGCAACATCTACCGTGATACAACAATTACAACAATTAGAACCACCTCCAGTTATAGAAAAATTACCCGACTTGATTATTAAAGACTTTACCGTGACGAGTAGCACGTATCCTGGACAAAAACACTTTAATGTTGTCATAAAAAATATCGGGGATGCAACTGCAAATAAGATAAGTATGAGCAGTCTTCATGGCACGTTTCAGGTCCAGTTATACTTTGTACGTGAGGATGGAACAACGGTATCTGCAGATAAATTCTTGCAGAGTGATACTTTTTATACTGCTTGGAGTTTATTGCCAAATCAAGAACTTACCATTTCAAAGGATCTTCCTATATCCTTTGGCAATTATACGAAAATAAAAATGAAAGTTGATTGGTTGGAAGGATCGGTTACTTCAATAATACCTTTTCTTTATCCAGAAAAAGGGTACATTTTGGAGTCAAATGAAGATAACAATGAGTTTACTAAGGCTATATAATCTGTAGATCGTTTCAAAAAAGAGTAGCAATTCGCTACTCTTTTTGCTTTATGATAAAATATGCATATCATTAATAAAAAGATATGAATTATTTTCAACTAACGGAATGGTTTGGTGCAGTGCTTATTGTTATCGCCATCCTGATTTATTATTCTTCAAAAAAAGGCGGATTGTCAATTCCATTTTTGCCAAACATGAAATCAAGTCATTCATCTTCTAGCAGTTACGGTGGTTTTACAACAGATATTACAGAGCAAGCACACGAAGGAAAAGTAGATCCCGTCATCGGACGTGATGAAGAAATCACCCGTGTGACGCAGATTTTGACCCGTCGACGTAAAAATAATGTCATTTTGGTTGGCGAACCGGGTGTGGGAAAAACGGCTATTGTAGAAGGATTGGCGTTGAAAATTGTTACCGGAGACGTCCCTGCAGTGCTCGCAAACAAACGGGTATTAGTCTTGCAAGTAGCAGACTTGATAAGTGGAACAAAATATCGTGGTGAGTTTGAACATCGTGTCAAACAATTGGTTGATTATATAAAAAATTCCGATCGCAGTATTATTCTTTTTATTGATGAAATACATACGATCATGCAAACAAAAGGAACAGAAGGATCCGTCAATATCTCTGATATTTTAAAGCCAGCACTTGCTCGAGGTGAATTGCAAGTGATTGGAGCTACGACAAGCAAGGAATATGATCAATATATTTTGCCTGATGAGAGCTGGGAAAGACGATTTCAAAAAGTCATGGTACATGAACCAAGCATAAAAGAATCCATTGAAATATTGAAAGGCCTCAAAAAAAACTATGAACTGTATCATAAAGTTATTTTTACCGATGAGTCTATCGAAGAAGCAGTGACCTTATCAGAAAAATATATCAAAGATAGACATCTTCCAGACAAAGCCATTGATCTCATAGACGAAGCCGCAGCAATGATTCATGTTCACGAAAAAGAAGCGCCAGACCATGCCGTGGCTCTTTTGTATGGAGCAGCAAATACTCTTGCAAAAGAAAATGGTATGGAAGGTGAAACCATAACAAAGCTAAAAAAAGAATTACTCTCTCTTCGTCGTGAGGAAATGTCATTGACTGATGCAAAAAAAATAGAGGCTTTGCGCAAAGATATTGTAAAGAAAGTAAAAGAAATTCAAAAAGAAGAATCCACTGTATTAGAAAAAAAAGGATGGCCAAAAGTCACCGCTGAAAAAAATGGATAGCATGAAAAAAAAGACGTGTCAATAAAGACACATCCTTTTTTACTTACATGCTCCTACTCAATGGGCTCAACAAGGATGCCAGAATCGCTAAAAAATTTTTCTATTTCATTTACATCCTTCATTTCTACATCGTAATACTGAACCTCTATGTGTGCCCCAAGAGGAGTACCAATACCATCTATTTCATTTTCTTTTGTGCGTATCACCACAACACCTTGTGGAGCTTCGGGTAATGTTCGTTTTGCCAATACTTCCTCTCCCCAAAAATCAATACTGCCATTAAATTTCATTTTGATGCCTTCATTTTTCCAACCGATAAAGGAATAAAATATTTTCTTGTAAGGTTGTTTTTGTAAAAACATATCTTTTTAAAAAACGCACTCCAACATTCTGAAGTACGTTTTTCTATTTACAAATTACCAATTTTTTAATAAATCACTGTCCCTCGAAACGTCTTCCCGCCAATAGCTTTCTGCACTTCTTTTAAATCTGTCCCACGCAAAATACTGACACGAAGTCCAAGCTTCTCTGCCATCTTGCTTGCGATAGGATCAAAAGGAACATTTGCACCTGGGTCCCACACACTTCCAACAACTTTGCATCTTTGTACTTTGCGGGATCTTTGTCGTAGACGTATTCAATATTGGAAAGATTGATCACATCACTCGCACCATATGTCTTTGCAAAATTGACTGCACCAAAGTCTGTCGAATTGCCCGGCTTCCATCCAGAAGCGATGATAACAGGCTTACTCGAGTTTACTTTCTTTCGTGGGTCACTGATAATATCTTTGTGAGCAAAATCTCCGAGAAGAAGTTTTACAAACATTGCATTGACTTTTGTGGTCTCTATGCCGATCCTGTCAAGATCAGTATTCGTAGGCTTTCCGATAGCGCGGAGCGCATCTTGATACATTCTACTCGTCGCTCCCCCACCAACAATCAAAATAAATTGATGTCCTTTTTTTATTTCTGAAACAAACAAAGACTTCAATGATTTCAAAAATGCCGGATCAAAACCGGTTTTTGGAATTACGATAGAACCACCAAGTGAAATAATAATGCGTTTTTTTGCCATACACTACTCTGCCTTTTTGTCTGTTTTTTCTTCTACTTGTTTCAATCTCGACACAAGACTTTTCTTTGCCATAGACTGTCCTCCAAATCCTGCATTTTTATTTGAACCCAAGCCACCTCTTCCTTGCTGAGGTCCATTGAATCCTGATTTCCCTTTTGCAACACGAACAGTGCCACCTTTCATATGATAAAAAAATTAATAATTACGTTTTAGTGTCCACCCAAGGAGCCAACTCACAAGACTGAGAATCAATGCTCCCAGAAATGCTGGCCAAAATCCTGCTACTTCAAATCCCTTTACCACACTACCAACAAACCAGAAAAGCAATCCATTGATCACAAACGTAAAGAGTCCCAGTGTGAGCAAATTGATAGGCAATGTAAGGACAAACAAGACGGGACGAATGATCGCATTGACAAGGCCGAGCACGAGCGCCGTAATGAGCGCTGCATACAAACCACTGACTTCAACACCAGGCAGATAAAATGCTATGGCGATGATCGTGAGTGCATTGAGGAACCATCTGAGAAGTAGTTTCATACTGTTTTTTTATGCCCCGTAAAGCGGGATAGTGATTTGTACTATGGGAGTAGTATACTCCGATTTTGTCGAATAATCAACTTATCTGATTCAAGTTTTTTGAGAATTGTCCCGAAGCGTTCATCCGTTATTTCTGGGAATCTTTTGCGAAGAGAGAGCACACTGATCTTTTTTTTCTCTCGGAGAGCATCCACTATCCTCCCCCTGAAATATCGATCTGTTTGTTTGAATGGAATAGCTTTCTTTTGTTTCTTTGTTTTTGGGAATTGGTACTGCTCTGGATATGCAGACACCCAGTCCATGAGAGCTTGGTTCCAGTGGTAAATAATAGAAACTCTTCCTCCCCTTTTAGGGGAGGGTTGGGTGGGGGTTATCTCAGCAAGGGATACAGTGGAGAGAAAGCGAACCACTTCTTCAGCCTTCTTCAACAACTCATCATCCTTCAGAAGATCATCTCCAAAAAATGTTTTTTGATAAAACTTTCTATGATTCGTGTCGAGGACAGGCGTCGGCTGATCAAATGCAAAGGATAGTATTGCTCGTGCTGTGTAGTCCCCCACGCCTGGCAAGCTTTTTAATTCTTCCAAATTTTTTGGAAAACGTCCATGAAATTCTTGCTGCACCGCTTGCGCTGTGCGTTGAAGAAACAATGCTCGTCGATTGTATCCAAGTCCTTTCCAGACAGTGATGACTTCCGATGTTTTTGCACCTGCAAGTATTTGTATCGTTGGAAATGCACGCAAAAATTCTTTATATTTTTCAATTACTCGCGGTACCTGTGTCTGCTGCAGCATGATTTCTGATACCAAAATTCGATACGGATTTCTCGTCTTCCGCCATGGGAGATCTCGTCCTTCTTTTGCATACCATGCCAAAATGGTAAGGCATTGTTGTTGCTGTTTTTTTGTCATAGATTTTTTTCTCCAGAATAGTATAGCATATTTTATCCACAAGGTTCCTTGCAATACAAGGTACCTTGTACTATAGTGAATATGTATTATTATGACTCAAGATACTTCTCCTCTCAATAAATTTATTGAAAACTCTCAAGCACAGATGCGACGAGGGACACTTGAGCTTGTGATTTTAGCAATCATAGGAAAAGGTCCAGTCTATGCCGGAGATATTCTAGCACAACTGACAGAGGCAAAACTCATCGTCGTAGAAGGCACACTCTACCCTATCCTCTCACGCTTCCGTCGCGAGTCACTGGTCACGTACGAATGGCAGGAATCTGAAGTCGGTCCACCAAGAAAGTACTATGCGCTCACAGACGATGGTACAAAAGTATTGCAAACGCTACGGGTGAGCTGGAACACATTACATATATCGCTCAGAAGTATTTTAAAACCATCCGAACGTACAAAAAAATAATTGTCATTTTGTTTTTCTCTATATTAATTTTATGAAAACAACACGTTCCATCAATCTCGGTGGGTACGCATTCACCATCGATGAAGACGCATACCAAGCACTCCAATCGTATCTCGAAAGACTTCGCGCTCATTTTCGACTAGACGAAGGGCGCGAAGAAATTTTGATTGACATTGAGTCTCGCATTGCTGAAAGTTTCATTCGTATCCGTGAAGGAGGGCGCGAAGTGATCGAAATGCAGCATATCGAGGACATTATCAAGGCGATGGGTGATGTCCAAGATTTGTCAGATGAACCCCAACAGGCAAAAAACGAATATACGTCTTCTCGTCAAGAATTTGCGCAAAAAAAATTGTATAAAGACCCTGAGCACGCAATGATTGGCGGCGTTGCCGCTGGTATTGCAGCCTATTTTAATATTGATCCAGCACTCGTGCGTTTGGCATTTGTCTTGCTCGTGTTCGCCGGTGGCTCAGGATTTATTATCTATCTTGTTCTTCTCTTTATCCTTCCTGATGCAGATACGCCGCTCAAACAGTCTGAGCTGCGAGGAGAATCTCCTACGATTCAGGACATTGAAAAAAAAGTAAAAGAAATGATTGAAAAAAGCAAACAAAAAATTTCAGAAATAGATACAGAACATACAAAGCAAGCCGTACAAGATGCGATGCAAAAAACAGCACACACGGTAGAGGAAAGCATGAAGAAAGCAACACAAACGGTAACCGCCGCCTCAAAACGAGTTTCCGTAACCACAAAAGTCGGCGCAAACTCAGCAGGAAAAACGCTTGTGCGAATTGTTTCTCTCCTTCTTGGAATTGGGCTTCTGGTCACTGGTGTTGCCGGTGTTATAGGAATAAGTATCCTCTGCTATACCGCACTTCTTGGCGGTATTGAATCATTTTCATTTATTCCCGGCCTCGCGCTGTATACTGCGAGCTTTTATACTCCCCTCTTTCTTGGATCGCTGTGGCTGACGATTGCGTTACCATTTGCATTTTTTTTGTCTCTTGGCATTGCCCTTGTATCTCGAAGACCACTCAAATTGCGATTTCTTTTTGTCACAATGCTCATCCTCTGGATGATAGCAATTACTGTGCTTGGTGGGTTGCTACTTCATATCGTTTTGCCTAGATTGTAGTTGAAACAAAAAAAGCTCGCCAATCTGGCGAGCTTTTTTATGTTCCTACTGCATACCCAGCCGGCGTCTCCCCTGTAATCAAAATTGGCACAGTCTCGTCAATATAGTCGTAAATTATTTTGGCGTCATCCTCACGTAAATTCACACACCCATGACTATGCGTACGTTTGCCAAAATCATCATGCCAGTACGCAGTATGAATATAATACATAGGAAGAAACTCTACATTCCATGTGACACCTGGCAAATCATATCCAGGACCCACATATCGCTTATCAGCTACCTTTTTCATCATGTGATATTCACCTGCAGGTGTTGGCGTACCAGGATTTCCGGTTGATGCAGGAAAATTATGTATTTTT
>Ga0076136_111_pt1 | contig 44644 bp, 47 predicted proteins | sample RifGroC2_FD_67722 | JGI IMG/M metagenome (GOLD analysis project Ga0076136, IMG submission 67722) | Parcubacteria (Magasanikbacteria) bacterium GW2011_GWC2_42_27 | reverse complement strand
TCTATAACCCCATCTTTTAACCATATCACCCTATCAACCCATTTTTTGTCATCAGGTTCATGGGTAACCATTATTATTGTCTGTCCGTTTTCTTTATTAAGTTTTTTAAATAGGTTTAAAATTACTTCTGATGATTCTGTATCCAAATTTGCTGTTGGTTCATCAGCAAATAAAATTGATGGATTGTTTACCAAAGCTCTTGCAATAGCCACTCTTTGCTGTTCTCCACCAGACATTTCTTTTGGTAGATGATCTATTCTTTCGCCAAGTCCTACTTTTTCTAACATTTCAGTAGCTTTTCTTATGTATTCTTTTTTATCTATATTCAAAAGCATGAGTGGCAAATAAACTGACTCAAGAGCAGTTAATTCAGGCAAGAGCGCATAAGATTGAAATACATATCCTAATTCTTTTAGACGGAATTCAGCTTTTTTACTTTCACTAAGTAATACGAGATTAGTATCTTTCATAATAATCTCTCCACTCGTTGGTGTATCAAGTAAACCAATTTGATGCAGAAGGGTAGATTTTCCAGAACCACTACGCCCCATCAAAGCAACAAATTCACCTTTTTTAATACCAAAATTAATATCTTTAAGTGCGTGAGTTGGCACCCTTCCTTCGTATGTTTTTTTTAAATTTTTTACTTCAATAATCATAAAATTTATTTTATTCCCAAATTGATTTTAATATACTTTCTCTAGCTCCACGATACGCAGGAAAAAAACCACCAACAAGAGATGCTAATAGTAGACTAATATTGCTGATTCTTATGATATTAAAGGTTACTTTTAGAGATACCCATCCTACAGGAAAATCAAGAGGATTGGCTATAAATAATGGTCGTAGAATAAATAAAATAACCGATGCTCCCAGTATAATACCAACTATTCCATAGAACAAAGCTTGTATTACAAAAGAAAAAATTATAGTATTTTCTTTCATACCAATTGCTTTTAGTATTCCAATTTGTTTTCGTTTATTTACGACACTTACAAATATGATAATAAATATAGTTACTCCAGCTACAATTGTTCCTATCACACCAAGTATGACACTAATCATAGTAAAACTACTACTTGCACTTGAAGTAAATCCCATCAATTCATCCCACCTTTTAATATCTTCATTTTGTAAACCCAAATTTTTAATCTCATTAATATAAATATCTTCTTCTCCTATATTATCTATTTTAACTAATATTTCTGACGCTAAATTATGAACTTTCAAAATAGATTCCATTTCTTTTTTTGTTATAAAAGCCATCTGGTCAACCTGTGTATTTTTCACACTAAAAATACCTTTTACAGTATATGTTCTTTTAATATTATTACTAAATTGCACATCTATTTTGTCTCCAATGTCCGCCGGCAATTTCTTTCCCTATCATTATCTGGTCTCTGTCTGTTGATTCTAAATACGAACCCTCAATTATTGAATCATGAATCTCTGTAACTTTCTTTTCATTTTCCACATCAATGGATTTTATAACCCATTTACCACTTTTTATATTATTGCCATCATTATATTCATCATAACTTATTAAAGCTTTATCTATATAATGAGCAGAACTTCCGACAACTCCAGTAATAGTATCTATCAATTGTATAGCCTCTTTATTATCTATATACCTTTTGTCAATTTTAGGCTCTATTACAATATTAGAATATTGATTATTGATTGATTCGTGATTTATAGCCTCTACTATTCCTCCAAATATAGAAGATATAAAAACAAGATTAACATAAGCTAATGTCATTATTAGTATGGTCATCATGAGTGTACCCTTACTACCTCTTTTTATAGAGGTATAAGCAAGAAAAAAAGATGTTTTAATATTCATTTTACAGCTTTTAATTTGTATATTAGTTAAATAGAGTAAACTATTTACTATTCATTATCAATTTTTTGAATGAGCAGTAAATGATCTTTCGATGTTGAATTATGTGTATAGCAATCAGCGAAAAGAAAATCAACTGGATAATCTTTACAAAAGACAGATCGATAAATTTTGATACTATAATTAATGTAAATATTCCTAATAATAGAAAATCTATAATTATTACATTTTTCTTCATAGTGTATCCTGATTAAAAAATCCAGATAGTTTGGTTAAAACACGTACAAAATCATCTCTGTCATTTTTTGATAATTTACTAAATATATTTGCTAAATGTTTTTTTGCTACCAAAAATCCTTTTTCAAGTTCTTCTCTGCCAGATGTCGTAAGAATTAGACGAATTACACGCCTATCTGTTTCATCATTTATTCTTGAAACCAATTTCATTCTAACTAGATTATTTATTAAAATAGTAGTGGAGGGAGCCGTAATATGTATATGTTTGGATATCTCTTTCATAGTAGGATTCCTCTGTTTCAACAAAAAAGATAATGTTTGAAATTGAATATAAGACAAAGAATTACTTTTTTCTTCAACGCCTTCTCTTGTTATCCTACTTAAAGTAAAAACAAGTTCAATAAGTTTATCTATATCTTTCATATGTTTAGGTAATCTAATTATTAGACAATCTAATTATACAGTGCATCCAAAATAATGTCAAGAAATACTTTTACTATTCCTTTCTACTTATCTCAGTTCGAACATAGTCCGTCCCCCCGAGCCAAGTATTTTGTGAAACCGACCTAAGGGTTGGTTTCACTTGTTATATGTCATTGCTAATAAATTCATTTTGTGCTTATATTATAAGAAAACTGATGAACCAAATTAATGCTATCACTTAATAGCTACGCATATATGAAATTAGAAAAATTTAAGGTAAGCAATTTCAGACGCATCAAAAAACTTGAAATAGATTTTAAAAAAAATAACGATAATATCCTGGTACTGGCGGGACAAAATGAGTCCGGTAAAAGTACAATATTAGAAGCTTTAGAGTCATTTTATCAAGAAGGTTTTTCTGAGGACTCTGCTTTTTTACTCAAACAAGATAATGAAGGTAAGCAGTCTACAGAGTTCATTTTTTCAGTAGATGAAAAAGATATTGAAGATTTTTGTGACTTGCTTGCAGGAACTTTGAGTGCCGATGTTGTTTTTTGGGACTCTCTAAAAGAAGCATTTAAAAAATCAACCGTATTAAAAAAAGTTAAATTCTTAGTAGAAGGTACGGAAGCTGGAGCTGATATTGATGATGATGATTTTGCCAAAGTAAGTGGTTTTATTAATGCAAAATATCAAGAATATTTGGACTCTCAGCCAGAAGAAAATACAGAGGATGTCAAAGAAGACGCCAGCACTGAGGACGAGAATCAAGACACAGAGGAAGACAAGCTAATTAATGATTTAGTTACAGAAGAAAAGAAAAGCGACATTGTTTCTGCTTTATATAGAGTCGCACCGAAGTTTGTTTTATTCTCTGACTCAAAATGTGATCTTTTACCCGATAACATAAAATTAAGTGATTATGTCGCTGATAAAGGTGACGGTAAAAATGCAGTAAAAAATTTGGAAACTATTTTGAATGTATTTTTTTCAAGAATTGCTCGTACGGAAACTCTTCAAAGAGGAACTATCGTAGATGAACATAATAAAAAATTATCTGCAAATTTTTCTAAAGTGTTTAAGCAAAAAGTTCATAACGAGAGTGAAGTTAGTATTTCCTATGCGATTGATACATTATCTAAGAGTAGAGCTAAAGATTTAGGTAAGAAAGAAGATGATGAAGACATTGGCGAAGAATTTATTTTCTTTTCAGTCCAAACTAGTGATGGAGAACCTCTCCCTTTGAGACTCCGGAGTAAAGGACTAATTTGGTTTTTATCATTTTGGCTTGTTCTTGAATCTATGAAAGATCAGAATCGAGTTATATTAATTGATGAACCTGATAATAGTTTACATGTCAACGCACAATCTGACTTGTTAAATGTACTTGATGAAATTGCCCAGACTTATGGCCACCAAATTATATACGCAACCCACTCACCATTTTTGATTCCAACTGAGAAATTACATAGGATAAAGCTGGTTTATAACGATAAAAAAGATGGTGTAAATATTTCAGAGATCTCTTCTGGGAAAATAGATACTAAGAGCAAGAGGGACGCTTTATTACCAGTGTCTCATGCAATTGGATGTTCGGTATCAAAACATAATACTATTTTTACGGATCGCAATATTATTGTAGAAGGGTTGTCAGATATGTTTGCGTATCAAACGATGGGGCGCATTCTAAAAGAAGACGAGTATCACTATTTGCCAGGGATTGGAACCATAAGTGACAAATTGAACCCTCTTATAGGTATGTGTATTGGTTATGGTTTAAATTGGTGTTTAGTAATGGATAGCGACGAAAAAAGTGACGAAAAAAATAGTAGTACCAAGAATAAATATGAACTAATTAAAGAGCAGGTCTTTGGTGGGAATGAAGAAGATACTAAAAAGCAGGTATATATCTTAGAGGGAATAAAAAATCTTGAGGATATGTTTTCTGTTGACGATATAGAAAAAATTGCAAGTAAAACAGGTTTCACATTGCCCCCTCAAAAACCTAAAAATAAAGATAATACTTCATACATTGGGAAGAAAAATAAAATTATTTTTTGGAAGATGTTTGCCTCAGCTAACTTTAAAGCAACAGATTTTTCAGATACTACAAAAAGTAACTTTAAGAAAGTCTTTGGCTTCATACAATCTGCATTGGCGGACGAGTAGAAAAAAAGATTATTTATTACATTAGATAAGCTTAATGTCCAAAAAGTAACATTGATTATTGTGACAATAATAGTCCGCAATAATACTATTCAGGATTGTATAACCGTGAGAGCACAGTTCTAACGTCGTCCAGCCGTCCGAGCGAAAAAAACTACCACATACCTTTGTAGAAAAACAACATTTGGATGAAATTGTAGAAATTTTTAGGAAGTGGATTGCGAAAGTGGGGGAGTGAGAATGTTATAGATTCTACGATTTCAAAAAATCCTTTTTGTAGATGTGTTCTTTTTTTGTTGGAATACGAGAATAGAGGATACGATATAAGTAACTCTGGAATGGTAAATAACATAAATTTGTCGAAGCCAAGTGCAACGACATGCACCGCGAGACTGAGAATCATCAAGACTCCTATCCATTGATGAATTCTCCAACCCCATACCTGCCCCAATACACGGTAGAGCAATCCTGTTGATAATGAAATACCAGAGATTGTAATAACGCAAAAAGAATCGGACTCACGGTATGTGTGCCTGCTCCTGATGCGTGTAGTTGAGACAATTCGCTTGCTGGATCAAATCTACTACAGATTTTTTCAAATGCGTACGCATGTGCTTCAATATCTTGTTCGAGCTGGGTTGCTTTTTGCGTATCTACATGTTCACCACAGTCAATGGTGCCTGCTACCGTCGTATTGAAGGCGGAGAAGGAAAATGTGTGATACATACCCGATGCGGATTAGCGTATGAGGGTTTCAAATTCGTCAACTATTCCGTTGTTGTTGGCATCGTGAACAATATACGTATTTTTCTTTTTATATTCAGTGACATAGTACACTTCGTACTGCTGTGTAGGTGCTGAAATTTGTACGGGCTGTGGGATTTGAATTTCTGGTGTCACGGGAACTTGATAGTCGTCTTCATAGTCATCATCGTCTTCATATTCGTCTTCATATTCTTGCTTTTGTTTTTCTCTAATCCATTCGATATCTTCATCTTCATCCTCATCTCTATCTGCAAATACGTGTGATATGGGCATCACAAAAAATGCGAGTGTTGCTACTATGAACCCAATCGTGAGATATGTTTTTTTTGTCATAGCATGTATTTTCAAATATTAAGAAACGGCAGTTCGTGGAGGTGGGGGAGTTGGTGTCACTTTTGGTACAGGTTTTGTGACGATTGGTGCAGGAGTTGTAACTTTTGGTGTTGATACTGGTTGTTGGACGACTGGTTTTGGTGTCGTTGCTACAGGCGTTTGTATGGGTGTTGTTACTATTTTTTGTTGTTGAGTTTGGGTTTGGACGGCTCGCGTTTTTGGTACTTGCACGGCTTCGTATTGGTTTGCAAGGACAGTATTGCGGGTATTATTTACCGATTCATTGATCTGTGCGGTATAGATGATACTGTCGAGTGCATTTGCTGATGCCGTAGTCTTTGCCATACTGTTGCCCTGCGCAATCGTAGCAAAGAGTAATATCGATGCGGCCATGGTTGCTGCGCCGGCGGTCAGAGTCACTGGTTGTGACAAAATGTCCCATGGAGAAGGCACAAAACTTTCATCATGAATATATGAGTTTTTTGCTCCCATTTTTTTGAGTATTTTTTTTGTTGCTTGAATAAATGGCCCTGGGCCACAGATAAAAAATTGTGTTTCTTTGACAGGACTGGTGAGCATGGATGCGATATGTTCTGCACTGATGCGTCCTGTGGCAAAGTTTGGGGGAGTAGGTTCTCCTTGACTTGTGATGGTATAAAGCGCATGAATGCGTTCATTTGCCTTTGTAAGCTGCTGAGATTCATCAAAAAATGCGATAGTATCCGCTGATTTTATGCTATACAGCAAGCCAATGTTGTACGGCTGATGGGTATCATGTGCATATCGCATCATACTTACAAATGGTGTAATGCCAATGCCTGCTGCAAGATAAATATGATCTTTGTTGTCGCCATTTTTTGGTACAAATGATCCAAAAGGACCTCTGATCAAGATCGTTGAACCGAGAGGAAGACTTGCAAGTCCTTGCGTAAAATTTCCTGATACTTTTATCCCAAAGGTAATGCCTTTGCTCGTAGGACTGCTCGCCACGCTAAAACTATGGTATTTTTGTACTTTTCCGTCTCTGACATACGATATCATCATGTATTGCCCAGGTTTGAATGAAATATAATCATTCCGACTTTCGGCAGATACTGAAATTGTGAGGATATTCTGTACATCCAGTGTACTTGATGTAATGATGTATTTTTTTGTTTTCATAACATGTCAGATTAGATAACAAAGAACTTATCAGTATACGTCTTTTAGAGAGTTGTTGTCAAAAAAAAGTTCTTGAAAGAGTGTGCAGTATCACATGTATTTGGTATGAGAATTTTTCATTCATATTTTTTGTGAAGTTATACACTTTTTGTATCGTCTTTTGGGCAAAAAAATGATATACTTCTCCTCGTATTGTACGTTGGTGTATGTTATACCAACAGTAACGATTTTGTGCTCAACACAGCCTAATTATGGGCCGTAGAAAGATTGATGAAATTTTAGGAACAAGATTTTCTGCAATATACGCCATCTTATTGGTGAGTTTTTTTGTATTTCCACTGATTTCTGCTGCTGTTATGTACCAGCCAGGGGAGACTCTGGATCCTGGTTGTGCGCCTACCGATCTCAATTGTGGTGTCTACCCATCTGTTTCATTGACGACATCTACGTATGCTGTTGGTGATATGTTGTATGCGAGTTCGACAAGTGAATTTGCGCTGTTACATCGCGGAACAAATGGACAATTTTTAAAATCAACAGCAACTGGAATCGCATGGGACAGCATTCCTGGTGGGGGAGATTTGCTTGCGAGTAATGATCTTTCTGATGTCGCAAGTACTACTCTTGCTCGCGCGAATTTGGGATTAGCCATTGGTGCAGATGTTCAGGCGTATAATGCTGGACTTTCTAGTATTGCAGGTCTTTCTTTTGCCACAAGCACGTTCATGGTGGGCACTGGCTCTGGATGGGAAGTTCAATCTTCTTCAACGGTCAAAACGACATTGGGTCTTGGTAGTGTCGAAAATACAGCGCTTTCAACATGGGGAGGAAGTCTCAACATTACGAGTCTTGGTACCATTGGGGCAGGTGTTTGGCAAGGGAATGTCATCGATACTTTGTATTTGAATTCTTCAGTCATGCTCGAAGGAGAAAATATTTCTTTGTTGAATAATGATAGTAATTTCATCACGAGTTCTACAGCGAGAACTTCAATTTCTGAAAATGTTTTGGGATTGAGTTATGACAATGTGAGTGGTGTTTTAAGTTTAGATGGAAGTTACAACATTCCTCTTACAGCAAGTACGACAGCATGGAATACGTTTTACGATACGCCATCAACAACGATTGCACTCGGTACAGGACTTGCCTGGAATAGTGGGAACACGATTCAAGCGGCGTCAGGGTATAATATTCCACTGACCGCATCATCAACAGATTGGCAAACAGCTTTTAGTTGGGGGAATCATGCGAGTGCAAATTATCTGACGAGTTACAGTGAAACAGATCCTGTCTGGATGGCAGCAAGTTCAACATATCTCGCAACGACAACAGCTGCTTCCACATATCTTTCACAAGCAAATGCAGCCTCAACATATTTGACACAGGCAAATGCAGTGTCTACATATCTTTCTCTTGCAGACTGGAACACAACGACGACAGATGCTTTGACAGAAGGAATTACGAATAAATATTTTTCAAATACATTAGCGAGAACAGCTATTTCATTTTCAGGATTGGGATTGGATTACAACAACACTACGGGTGTGTTGAGTGTTTCTAGTACATACAACATTCCACTGACAGCGAGTACAACCGCATGGAATAATTTTGTGACAACGCCATCGACGACCATTGCACTCGGAACCGGACTTGCCTGGAACAGTAATACCATTCAAGTTGCATCTGGCTACAATATTCCTCTTACTGCAAGTACGACAAATTGGACCACGGCATACAATACTGTGACAGCGTCATCCAGTGATTGGACGAGTGCATTTTCTTGGGGCAATCATGCCGATGCTAATTATCTGACAACAGAAACAGATCCTATCTGGACAGCTGCAAGTTCAACTTACCTCGCAACAACAACGGCAGCATCTACCTATCTTTCACAAGCAAACGCAGCATCGACATATTTGACACAGGCGAATGCAGTGTCAACATATCTTTCACTTGCAGATTGGAACACTACAACAACAGATGCTTTGACAGAAGGAGATGTAAATAAATATTATTCAGATACTTTAGCAAGGAATGCTTTGTCGTTTTCAGGACTAGGTTTAACGTACAATAGCGGAACAGGTGTTTTGAGTGTTTCGAGTACGTACAACATTCCTCTTACAGCGAGTACGACCGCCTGGAATACATTTGTCGCCACACCATCAACAACAATCTCACTTGGTACTGGACTTGCATGGAATAGTAATACTATACAGGCTGCATCTGGCTACAACATTCCACTCACAGCAAGTACAACGAATTGGACCACGGCATACAACACTGTGACAGCAATCATGCCGTTGCAAATTATTTGACAACAGAAACCGATCCTATTTGGACAGCAGCAAGTTCCACATATCTTGCAACGACAACAGCTGCTTCGACATATCTTTCACAAGCAAATGCAGCGTCAACATATTTGACTCAAGCGAATGCAGTGTCAACATATCTTTCACTTGCAGACTGGAATACGACAACGACTGATGCACTTGCAGAGGGAGATACAAATAAATATTTTTCAAACATATTGGCGAGAGCTGCTATTTCATTTTCAGGCTTAGGACTTGATTACAACAACAGCACAGGTGTGTTGAGCGTTTCAAGTACATACAACATTCCACTGACAGCCTCAACAACAAATTGGAATACTTTTTACAATACGCCATCAACAACAATCTCACTTGGTACTGGACTTGCCACTCACAGCAAGTACAACGAATTGGACCACGGCCTACAACACTGTGACAGCATCATCAAGTAATTGGACGAGTGCATTTGATTGGGGCAATCATGCCGATGCAGGGTATCTCACGATTATGAGTGCAGAATCAGATCCTATTTGGACAGCGGCAAGTTCAACGTACTTAACAACAACTACTGCCTCGAATACATATTTATCCATTGCTAGCAATTTGTCGGATTTGAATAGTTCATCAACTGCGAGAACAAATCTTGGTTTGGGAACGCTCGCTTTACAAAATCTTGATGGTGTAGCTCTTACAGGTGGTTCGATTGATGGTATCACTATTGGAGCTACGACACCGTCTACTGCTGTGTTTACCAATGCGTCGTCGACTAATTTTTCATATAGTGGAGGACTTTCTACTCCATTTACAGAAGGGTCGGTAGTATTTGCCGGGGCAAATGGATTGTTGAGTGAAACTAATTCTACTCTTTTTTGGGATGGTAGATTAGGTATCGGTACAAATACTTTTCAGGTAACAACAACCCCTATTCTTGAAGTTCAAGGAGTGTCAGAACTCAAAAGTAGAGTTATCGCAGGTCGTGATATAAGTACTGCTGGTTGGCAAACAGTATATTCTATGTGGGCATTTAGTGGTGAACGTCCTGTCATTGCAAAAAATAATACAACTGGTAAAATTGGCTATTTAGCTGAGGGAGGAACACAAGGTATTTTTATGGGTACTTCAGGACGTTCTATCGTTTTTGATGGAAGAACCCAATTAGGAACAGAAAAGTTTACGGCTTCTGCCGGGGATGGTTTAATTCATCTTGATGGTGTTGCTGATTTCAATAATGCTGCGGTTACGTATAGGGGATTCAAATACAATTTTATTGATTCAGCGAGTGCTGCCGGTTCTCTTATTTTAGATTTACAAAAGAGTGGAGTTTCACAATTTGTCGTACGAAAAGATGGAAATGTTGGTATCAACACATCTACACCAGGATATAATCTCACCATTGACGGTATAAGTGGCGCTACAGAAGATGCCCTCTACGTCACACCTTCGACAGATGGCACGTCAGAGAGAGCCGCACTGAGTCTCGACAATTGGAATATTGGGCAAGACTACAATGCAGATGGGACGAAGAATTTTTATATCAAAGATACGGCGAGTAGCACGGCGAGATTTTTTATAGATAAAGAAGGGAATGTCGGTATTGGAACGACTGCCCCATCCTCATCATTGCATCTTGCTTCGGGGAGCTTTACGCAGACAGTGGGGAGTGATCCTAGTATTATTGGTAGTATGGCAAGTTCTACTTTGTTGGGTGGGGCGAGTTCTGTGGATGTTTTCGGTAAATATGCGTATGTTGCAAGTGCTACAAATAATTCATTGAGAATAATAGATATTTCTGATCCTGTGAATCCTGTTATTGTTGGTGGTTTGAAAGACGACACCAACTTATCAGGTGCTACAAGCGTTCGTGTTTCAGGAAAGTATGCGTATGTTGCTAATTTTACGGATAATTCAGTAAGTATTATAGATGTTTCTAATCCTGTTGCACCTGTCTTTGTTGGTAAAGTACAAGATGCTGTCCATTTAAAAGGTTTGCGTTCCATTTATCTTTCTGGTAATTATGCCTATGCCGCTAGTTTTAGTACGAGTTCATTAGAAATTATAGATGTTTCAGATCCTACAGCTCCTCGTATAGTGGGGGGGCTTAGGGATACTACAAATTTAAATCAGGCACGGGGAGTATATGTTTCAGGAAAGTATGCCTATGTAGCAACGTATGGGAACAGCTCTTTAGAAATTATAGATGTTTCAGATCCTACAGCTCCTGTCCGTGTTGGTGGAATAAAAGATACAACTAATTTGCTACAAGCATATACTGTATATGTTTCAGGAAAGTATGCATATGTGGCAAGTTATGGTCACAACTCTTTAGAAGTTATAGATGTTTCAAATCCTACACTTCCTATCCGTGTTGGTGGAGTCGCAGATAATACTTTGTTGGCAGGGATAAAGTATGTCTATGTTTCAGGTAATTATGCCTACGTGGCTAATTGGACGGACGAATCATTTCGTATTATAGATATCTCAAATCCAGTACTCCCTGTTATTGTAGGTGGTGTCGAAAATGCCACGTATTTGACTGGTGCTATGTCTGTAGACATTTCTGGTAAATATGCCTATGTAGCGAGTTATACTGATAATTCATTCAGTATTATCGATCTTTCTGGTATTGACGCTCCAACTGCTCATATCGGAAATATGCAAGCAAATGATATTGAGGTGACCGAAAATATAAAGATAGGTAATGATGCTTATATCGGAAATGGTCTTATTGTATCTGGAAGTGGTCTGTTTGGAAGTGCCATGTCTATAGCCGGTGGTCTTACACTCACTGATGTTACATCCTCACTTATCACAACAGTTGATCTTAATTTTAATAACGCCAGTACGACTGAATGGACTATCAAATTAAATAAATCTGATAATAAATTATACGTTGTTGATAATGATCAAAATGAAGGAGTGTATCTGAATCAGGATGAAACAGCATGGACAAGTAATTCTGACAATCGATTGAAAGATAATATTATGGATATGAGTGTTCTCGAAAGATTGGATGGGTACCGCGCGGTATCATTTGACTGGATTTCAAGTGGTAAGCACGACGTTGGTGCGATCGCGCAAGAATTGTATGAAATTTTTCCTGAAGCAGTCAGCGGGTGCATGGGGTATCCAGTATTCAAAACTTGGTGCGCTCGCATTGCAAGGCGTGAAAGAACTGAAACAAGAACTCGATGCATACAATGCACTTTTACTTAGTGGTGGGGTGGATGGATTTGTCAATCAAACAACGCAGAATAATACTTTAACATTCAGTCAAAATATTGTATTTACAGAGCATGTATCTTTTGGTGAAGATACTGTTGGTTCTGCCTTGATTCAAGCAGGGGAGGATGGTGTGCTTGTTCGATTCGGCACAGTCTACGATACACCTCCTATTGTCAATCTCACGCTTGCAAGCGATGCAACGCTTGATGCATACTTTGTTGATGCCGTAGATACGGAGAGCTTTACTATTCGTATTAGGCCTTCTGTTAGCCAAGATATTATGATAAACTGGTCAGCCTTTGGACACGTGTCGGAAACGGTATCTGAAGCCCCTGCACTTCCTTCGAGTAGTGCTGATAGTGGATCGGACAGCCTGACAGATTTGGCAAACAATTATTTAACAGATAATGGATTGACGCTTGATCCTGAAACAAGCACTACCACACCAATTTCGACCAGTACTCCAGCAGAAGAAATTCTGCAAGAAGAAACCCCGAGCAGCACGCTTCCAATCATTGAAGAACCTGCCCCTACGTTAGACACCTCCTCAACAACCCCTATAGAATCATTGTAAACATAATTTTTTATTATGGAACACCAACCAGACATACACCACTCACATCTTGGAAAATGGCTGCTTGCAGCCCTTGCTGTCCTTCTTATAGGGGCAAGTGTGTATTTTTTCATAAGATACCGTGATGCAAAAACAGAACTCGCGCAACTCAAAGATCCTACGGTACAAGAAGCATTGCTCAAGGCGGAAAATGAAGCATTGATCACTAGTATTGGGATGCTGATTGAACTGCCACAAGGAGAAGAACCGGTCATCGGAACAATTCAGGATGCCGCTACGCTTGCACAAGATCAGAAATTTTTTAGCAGCGCACAAAATGGCGACAGAGTATTGATTTATAAAGATAAAGCAATCATCTATCGACCATCTTTGAAAAAACTTATCAATGTTGGACCAGTATATTTGAATGAATCCTCAGGTGAGGAAAATACAACTGAATAATCTTACTCATATATATCTATTCGTAATCATCAATATTGCTATGGCGATGTCAGACAAAGTTCCACCAAAAGATTTTTTGAATGCCCTCGAGCATCAACAGACACGTAATTCAAAAAAAGGCATGAAACGTTTTCTCTTCTGGTTGCTAGTGTTTTTTTGTATTGCGGGTTTGTCAGGAACATATTATTTTTATGCCAAGTATCGTACATTGAGTCAAGATCCTACCATTACATCACAAAAAGATCTTACGGCAACGCTCGCTGCCGTAGAAGCACTCATGGTGTTGCCCACAGACGAAGTGCCAACCATGGCGACTATTTTGGATAAAGATAAACTCTCTGATCAAGCTTTTTTTGCACAAGCGCAAAACGGAGACAAACTGTTGGCATATACCACGTCAATGCAGGCAATTTTATATCGCCCAAGTACGAACAAAATTATCAAAGTGGCACCCATTTATGTTGATACGGCAGCAATAGAGGAGACAACTGGAAATGCAGTGGGGGAAGAAGAACTCCCTGAAGATGACGTGCCTGAAGAAGTACCTCAATCTGTACGCATTGCGTATTACAATGGCTCAGAAATTCCAAATCTTTCAGCCCTTACTGAGCAAACAGTCAAGGAACTCTATCCTGAATACGAAACAACGTTGATGCAAGATACGACCATGTCGGACTATACCGATACCCTAGTTATCAATCTTTCAGGTGACCATAGTGCAGAAGTAGCTGCCCTTGCTGCAGCACTTGGTGCTTCTGTTGGTACATTGCCAGAAGGAGAAGTGGCACCTGATGCAGATATCCTTATTATTTCCGCAAAATAATATATGAAGAGACACCAGCTTTTTGTTTTTGCAGTGCTGTGTGTCTTTTTAGTATCAGTACATGTCGTGCGTGCTGCAACAGGGACTATTTTGTCTGGCCATTCCTTTGCCTGGAGCGAAAATATTGGATGGGTCAATTTTTCTGATGCAACTATAACCGACAGCGCAGTCACTGGCTACGCGTGGTCACAAAACAATGGCTGGATCAATCTCGCGCCAACACAAAGTGGCGTTGTGAATAATGGTACAGGTACATTGTCTGGCTATGGGTGGGGAGAACGTGTTGGCTGGATCAATTTTTCAGGCGTAACTATTGATACAAATGGCAATTTTTCTGGCACGGCGAGTGGCAGTCTCATTGGCACACTCACATTTGATTGTACTTACTGTGATGTACAGACAGATTGGCGAGTCACCACAGAAGAAACAGAACCTGAGCCACCACAAACAACCGGCGGTGGGGGAGCCGGTATTGCGCCGTCACAAGTACCACCACCATTTATTGAGGTGTATGATGAGGATTTGGTACTTCTTCCAGGACAATCGGGTATTGCGACAAAAAGTACATCACTTGGGCCTATCACGCTCAGTGTTCCTGTCGGCGCAGTTACAGAGAGGACAACATTTCATATTGGCGAAGAGATCACCACTTCCGATACCGTGTTACCCGAAGGATTCTTTCCTGTAAACGGAGCCGTGTATACGATTGATGCCAAGACAGACAATCAAGAACCTGCCCACACGTTTTTAAAACCACTTCGTATTATGTTTCCCTTGGCGCCTGATGTGCAGGACCTGACGCATCTGAGTGTGTATTGGCAAGATGATGTGTCACAATCGTGGCAACGCGTGCCCGGAGTTGCGTTTGCGCAGTATGGTGCAGCGCTTGAAGTGTCTCATCTCACGACATTTGTTGTATTGCGCGGCGAAGATCCGGCACCGATTGAAGAGCCTTTGATACCTGTGACAGACATACCGCCTCCTGAGTATATTCCTGTATGGACTACTGATACAGACACACAGGCAGATCTTACAGAGGAGAATTCTATTGATATTACCTTTGATGCGCCTCAATTCGAAGAATCAGGTACAGTCGATGTGACGTTTGTGTTTCCCGTGACATCCACAACTAATGTCATTGTGACCTATGAGATCGTCAATCAGCAGGGCGATGTGATGTATACCCAACAAGAAGAGTTGACTGTGAATAAAGATCAGTCATACAGCAAATCTTTTTCTGATCTTGGACTTCCTGTGGGTGAGTATACACTGAATGTAACAACCCAATATGGTGATACGACAAGTACGGTGTATGGGTCTTCACAAATGTTTTACATTGTAGAAAACAAACAAACAAACAATGTTTCTTCCTATGGACCTTGGGGATGGATTATTTCTATTTTGATCGGAATTATTGTCGTATGGGTGATCAAGAGAATGGAAGGAAAGAGTGACGTATAAGAGTGTACATAGACACTAAAAAAAGACTTGTGAGAGTCTTTTTTTGCGCTAGGATGAATTTATTATTATACCACTTGCCCACCAAAGGCTGCTGTCAGGTCGGTGAGTTCATTATTTGCGGCGTTTTGCTCTGAATCAGATCCGCCTTGGGTGGATTTTTCTACCTCGACATCTATCGCGATAGCACTGCCAAGCAATTGCCCAAAGGCGATTTCAAGTTTTCGTTTTGTTTCTGGATTCATCAGTTTGTCTCTGTGAAATGTATATTCCACACTCATCGCAATCGTGTTTCCAACGATTTCCTTGAGGGTCGCCATTTTCAAAATAAAGACCATGGTAGGGGAGTCTGCCTCGATCATTTTTATCCAGGCATTCCAGTGTGTTTTCACTGCTTTTTCGTCAATTGGCTGAACTTCGCCAACGGACGACGGAGGACGGACTACTGTTTCTTCAGTTGTTGTCGGTTTGCGGTCTTCCGTCGTCTCTTCTGTCTGTATCGATAGTATGCTCTGTTTTTTGGACAGGCTTTGGTTCAGCTTGAAGTGGCTTTGCCGGAACTTCAGCAACCTTAGAAACCTTACCAACATTAGAAACCTCAGGAACCTTATCCCCACACCATTCCACGACGACCATTTCCATCGGCATCTCAGGGATAGGGCTTGTTGGGATTTGTTGCTTGCGTGTCATGATAAGGTCTGCGAGTGTGACGAGTTCGCCATGAGAAATGTGTGCTGTGAGTGAGGTGAGTTCATGTTTGGCACTGTCACTAAGGTCAATACCTGTGCCGGAAAAATCGTTTGTTGCTTTTACAATCATGAGAATACGGAGCAGCTCGAGTGTGTCATGCGCAAATTGTTCCATGCGGACGCCGTCAGCACTTGCCCCTTGAATCGCTGCGAGACCTTGTTGCATGTTTTTTTCTACAAGCGTTGCAAGAAACGCGAGCGTCGTACTGACATCACTTGTTGGGAGAAGCATGGTGACATTATCTTTGGTGATATGCGTTTCTCCTGTTGCCAAAATTTGTTCGAGCAGGCTCATGGCATCGCGCACACAGCCATCGCTTTTATTGATAACTCTTGCAAGGACATCGTCATCTACCTTTACTTTTTCTTGTTTGAGAATACTCTCGAGATGCGCTTTCATCGGTTCAAATGGTACGCGCTTGAATCGGAAGACTTGGCATCGGGAAATAATCGTTTCAGGGATTTTGTGGAGCTCTGTGGTCGCAAGGATGAACATCACATGAGCAGGTGGCTCTTCTAGCGTCTTCAGGAGGGCATTAAATGCACTGTTTGAGAGCATGTGGACTTCATCTATGATAAAGACCTTCTTTTTGAGTGACGTGGGCTGAAAACGGGCATTTTCAATGATATGCTCACGGACATTGTCTACGCCGGTATTACTTGCAGCATCGATTTCTATCACATCAATCGAACGAGATCCATCTATCTCTTTTGCCGCAGCACTACTGTTGTCAAATTCCGCGGTGCCATCTTTGAGTGGTAAATTGACTGCCTTGGCAAGGATTCTTGCTGTCGTCGTTTTCCCTACACCGCGTGGTCCTGCAAACAGATAAGCATGCCCAACTTTTTCATGGATAACCTGGCTTTTTATCGTATCAATAATATGTGCCTGGTAGGCGACATCGTCGAAGGTGGTGGGGCGATAGGTGTGGTAGAGAGCCATAACAATGCAGAATGTTGAATATAGAATGTAGGATGTTAGCTTGCATAGTATAGCGTGCTTACCCTGGAGTAACAAGTAGCAAGTAAGCAAGGAGTACGTCTTGATATGATACTTGCAAACCTGCTACTTGTTTACTTGAGTACTTTGTGCTATAGTGTGGATAAGTTATTAGGGAAAAATGCCTTCACCTGGTACCATAATAGCGTTCATTCACAAAGGTACTATTATTTCTTAACGCATACACTATGCCAAGAAAAGCAAATCCAGCGCTCATGAAGCCGCTGACACTTTCTCCGGAACTCACTGCAGTCATCGGAGCAGGCCCACTCGCACGAGGACAAGTCATGAAGAAACTCTGGGAATACATCAAAGGAAAAGATCTCCAGAATCCAAGTAACAAACGAAATATCATTGCAGACGAACTCCTTCTTCCACTCTTTGGTGGAAAGAAAGAAGTGACTATGTTTGAAATGACAAAGCTCGTTTCTGCTCACCTCACTGATCCAGATAAAGCGTAATTGCAAGTTCTAGGTTCAGAGGTACAAGTTTTTAGGAATATATAAAAAAATCCTCGGTGTTGCCGGGGATTTTTGTTTTCTAAAAGTGAAGCAACCCTTGACGCGTCGAGTACGTTCGACGGGGTTGCATACGGGGCCGATGTGCTCGGCGCCTGGCGAGTTTTCCTCATGGAGCCATAAGTTGTTCGATCATCTGCTCAATGGGTGCTATCAGTTCAGCAGGAGCCGACCATCCATTCTGAGCATCTGTCTGGCCATCCGACGTCTTTGCCTGTGCAGGATAGTGGAAGTTGCATGCACATTCCACCCGTGTGCCAGACGCATTGCACAGCAGCGTGTGCCAGACGCATTGCACAGCAGTACGAGAGGTTTGATGTAGATTTGTCTGCCAGGCTTCCTGCCTGACATTTCAATAGAAACCTCTGCTGGATGGCGGAGGATGGATCTACCGGTGATGTCTCTCCCGTAGCAGCAGATCTCGACTTTATGCTCTATGTGGTGACTCGTGCTCATAGCTCCCTCCGTGCTGCGAAGCGATAAAAATATACTAACCGGCTTTGAGTGAATTTGTCACTCCTCATGAAATAAACAAAAAACACCACTTGAAAGCGGTGTTTTTTGTTCTCAATCGTTTCTACGAAGTAAAAATGACTTATTTTAGGCATTTTTTATAGATAATCTTCTAGTCTTATTTGCCGATAGGCAAATATAATCTTTAGTCTTCATTTTTAGTTTAAAAACGAATCCACAGCACCCCAGCTCGCTTGTCCTTCCTCTGGCACCAGGATGATAGCTTGGCAGCCTTGGCGGGCTTTGTAGAAGGTCACCGTGGCTGTCAGGATTTTGTAGGGGATTCTGTCTGCTACCACTACCCAGTTTCCCTGTGGATCTTGCATCAGCTCTCCCATGAGACTTCTTCGCGCGACTGGGCCTACTTGCTTGTAATATTGTTTTCCTTCTGCGGTGATCGTTAGTTTGAGAAGATCTCCTTCTACCATTTTTGATTTGCTGGCATAATTTTGCGGCACATCGTACTGATTGCCGTCTTCTCCTATCATACGCTGCCCATTGAAGACACCTTCTACCATGCTATAGCTGCCATATGTTGGCGCAAGTGTCCGTTCTTTATATTGTTCTTGTTGTGGCTCTGAAAATTTTTGCTGAGGAACGTACTCGGTTCTTTCTTGTCTGTATGGCTCTGGAGTTCTTTCAGGAACATACTGTCTCTCTGGTACATACGCAGCTGGTGTGCTGATGCTTTGTTGCTGGTCATGCACTGGCGCTGCGGATGGCGCGACATTGAGTTCTGTATCAAGCGCTGACACGATGATGTCTATTTGCATCCGCATGTCGAGAAGTGCTTGCTTGATTTGTGAGAGCTCTATGTGTGTTGTTTGTTCTTCTGTGTCGTGCTGTGTTTTCCTCGCTGCCATGATTGATTCTTGACTGTCGTGTTCAATGCGCGTGAGTGTTTCTGAAAGAGAAAACGTTTCCGCGCGGTTCGTCAAAATATTTGAAAGTGGTGTCATATCACGACAGGCGAATGAAGAGTAACGTAACTTGATATAGTGTAACAAGAATGAAACTCTCTGTCATGCGTTGATGTGATTGGAAGGGGGAAGGATGGTGGAAGTTCGGTGGATAGATGTTTCTTTTTTCTGTTTGACATGTTCATGTCAGTATGCACGCAACCTATCCACCTGTCCTCCTTCCCTTATCTGGGAAGAAGGGACGTGCTGAAAAGTTTTGTTATTAAAAAGCCTCTTCCCCTTTTTAAGGGAAGGGGTTGGGGATGGGTTGCGTCTTTAGGAAGCTTATTCTGTCTACTCTGCTTACTTGCTTACAACGAAGGTTCTATCATATCTGTCTTTGCCATGCCTTCGCCAACGCCGAGTTTTGTGCGTTCGAGGATTTCTGCTTCGACAATGCCTCTGTCACGTCCAAATTTAAGACGTGCGAGTTGTTTTATAGCATCGGCAAGTTGCTTATTTCCCTTTGCAGGAGGATAGGCACTCATGCTAAATGGTTTGCTTGCTTTGCCGTCGATAAGCATTTTTGTATAGAAGCTATATTCAGGAGGATTCAATAAATCATACGACCCAAAGACTGGTGCAAATTCTTTTGCCAATACTTCTGCATCGTCTGGCCCAATACGTCCGACCATGAATGTGCCGGCATTCCCGAGTACCGCATCTCGTACATCAGATTTTCCTTTGTCGTCAATCAATTGCCCCATGTACTGATGGGCGAGGATAAGGTCCAGACGATATTTTCTTGCTTCAGACAGAATCGTTGAAATAGAATCAGTAATAAAGTTTTGAAACTCGTCGATATAGAGATAGAAGTCGTGGCGTTCTTCTTCTGGCATATCTGCTCGTCCCATGGCTGCCATTTGCAATTTTGCTACTACAATCAAGCCAAGAAGTTTGGCATTGACTTCTCCTGTTTTTCCTTTTGCTAGATTCACAAAAAGAATTTTTTTGTTGTCCATGATGTCGCGAAAATCAAATCCTGAGTGTTGTTGTCCCATGATATTTCGCATCATTTCATTTTCTACAAAACGACCGACTTTTGAAATGAGGTATCCAAGCATTTCTGACTTGTGAAAGTCACTAGTTTTTGCCATTTCCTTTTCCCAAAACGCGCGTACGACCGGATCTTTCAAATTTTTTGTATATGTTTTGACATAGTCGTCGTCGGTAAACATACGGGGAATATCGATGATCGTGCCGGGATTGCGAATGTCGGCCATGAGCGTGAGCATCACGTTTCTCATTTGGTGCTCAAACATTGGCCCGATCATTTCCGGTGGAAAGAGTTTGTAAAAGATACTGATCATTTCTTGTACCACAAAATCTTTTTCATCTTCTGTTTTTGCTTCCAGCATGTTGAGCCCGATTGGTCGGTCCATGTCTGAGGGATTGAAAATAACCACGTCATCGGCGCGATGTTTTGGCACATGCTCGAGCAGATCTTCTACCAAGTCACCGTGCGGATCGACAATACAGACGCCATGTCCGGCTTCGATATCTTGCTTTGCAAGATTTGCAATGGTTACTGATTTTCCAGAACCGGATTTTCCAATAATATACAGGTGGCGACGTCTATCAGCTTCATTGAGAAATACTTCTGTTCTTGATCCTCGGTAGCTGATGTAGCCGAGGTGAAGACCTGATGTGGGAATATTATGTGGTGGCGGTGATTTTCTGCCAGACAGCCATTTTATTTTTGGTGCTTCTGTCGAGTGGAGTGGCAGATGCCACAGGGATGCCATTTCTTCTGTGGTGAGCAAAGCCGCTCGCTGCGCATGAAATGATCGATAGATAAAATCTTGAATCAAGCGAGTTTGTTTTCGGGGCACGACGGCTTTAAAACTATTTCCATAGCGATACAAATTGTACTGGCTAAATGCGCCAATCAAGTTGTCTAGATTCATCTGTGCTGTTGCTTCATTCTCAGCACTCGAAAGTAGGCGAATGGTAACATCCATGCCACCTTTGCTCAGTTTTTCTTCGATGCCTTTGAGCATGTCTTCTTCCATGCCAGAAAGTTTGTAGTCATCATTTTTGTCGTATTTGTTTTTATCCTCTGTGCCTGTGGCAGATTTGAACATGTCTCCTGTGACATTTCCCACGCCTTCAAGGACTTTCATCGCAACTGACCGATTGGCAATAGACTCAAAGCGTTTGCCTTTTTTAACTTCACGGACTACTTCAATGCCTTTGCGTCGCCATTTTTTGTGCGCACTACGGACGACAAATTGGATCGCGAGGGCGCTATTGTCTGCCTCGGCTTTTGCGAGTGCATTCAATATTCCACCAAGTGGGTCTGATTCCATTGTTTTGTAACTTTTGAATGGAAAAAATCCTTTTTGTGTTGGAACAAGATATGCCCCAAGAATAGTGCTTGTTTCTGTAAAAATATTGTAGTCTGTCATGATGTCGATCTCTGCATAGGGATATTGTCCATGAATTTGTTGTTCAATAAAGGGCTGCATTTTTTTTGGGATGTCTATGTAGAAGTAGATGAGATTGTCACGTGTCACCATTTCAAAAGAAAAATGGTCATCACGCCCGTGGAGCCATTTTTTTAGTCCTCGTTGTGCTCTGAGTCCTGCAATCGCAGCAAAAAATGTTTCCGTAATACCGATTTCTTCTTTCACTTGTTCCAGACGATCTTCCCCGCCAACTTGACCCCCTTGTCCTTCAGATTTTCGTTCTTTTGGAACAAGAATTTGGAGGACCACGCGGTTGAAGGCTTTTTCTTCACGACTTTTTACCTGGAGCAGTGCGCGTGTGAAAAAGAGCAGTGCCACGATGACACCGATTGACACCAAGCCGACCACAACAAGTAAGAATGCCTGTTCAGAAGAAAAAAAAGATTGTGTAGGCAATGGCGCAAATTCGTTCGTGGCAAAAAGTTGAAGCATAGGCAGGGAGTTGATTGGTTGATCAAATTGAAATCCAAACACCAGTAAATAAATAATCCAATCCTCAAAATTATTGTTTATTATATTGATCTTTCAGAGAAACAATTTTATCTGCTTTAATTTTTGCTTCTTGTTCAAGATAAAATCTGTTTATTCCTGGCAGCATCTTGAGCCACTCAAATAAAAGCTTAAATATTTTTTTTATTTTAATATGTGTTGCTTGTAAGAGTTCACGAATCTGGAGTGCTGTCTGTTCTCCCTTTATTTTAAATTCTTGCCTCTCTATTGTACCTAGCTCTTTATATGCATCAGCAAGTCCTTCTTCCATGATTTTTTCTACTTTTACTGTTATTTCATCACGAACTTGTGGAATAGTCGTTGGCTTTTGTCTTTTGGGTCTACGCAGTTTTGAGCGGAGACCATCGATAGCTTCATCCAGAAATCCCTCGTCTTGATGAACACTCATGTCTGTTTTTTCTTGTGGCTCACGAATTTCTTGTTTGGGGATGTGCTGTTCTTGAGAAGGCATGCGCTCTTGTTTTGGTTGTTCTGCTGGAGGTCTGATATCAAAAGAAGACGCCGGGGATATTTGTGGCGCTGTTTCTTTTTTCCGAATCGGAGTATCTGCCATAGAAAAAATACAATGCACGCATAGTATAGCACAGTTGGCATGGATCACGGAACATGGAGCATGAAACAATGGTGGACAATCTATAAACAAAAACAGCGTAGAATTTCTATGCTGTTTTTGTTTATGTTGACATACCACGATGTGGGTGGTAGGATCGGCAATCCTGTGTGTTGCAGGACATCACCGTTCTTTCACAGCGAGGTCTTTCATGTTGGTCAGCTTTCATATCAAGATCCTAGGTGAGTCGGTGTGCTCTGAACACTATATCAACGCGATCTTGGTGTTCATTGGTTTCTTACGAGATAGGCATTTTATTGTTCAGTCAAGTTCGCTGTCTGCGATTCCGACTAAACCTGGATGCCATACCTACTATGCTATTGTCTTTGAGCTCGTAGCCATTGGTAGGTGCGGGTGCGAAGATGGACTGAGCATTGTTCATGATGCGATGAAAGTGATGCCTGAGCAGCCAGGGGGTGTCTATCATCGCATGTATGAAATCACGTGGTCCTTTGATGTGAGTCAAGGACTCCACGGCTGGACCATCGAGCGACAAAATATTGCACTTGCTGCGTTGTTTCATCACTTTGATCATGACACGCAAAAAGATATCCGGACGAAGCTCGGAGGCGAAGTCTCTGAAGGGTGGATTCACAAGCACCGTACTGCTGTGTTCACAGGTACCTATCCAGGGAAACTTCGCAATGGCGTGATCATCCGTATTCTAAATGCATTGTTGACACTCCAGCCCCCAGTGCCGCCGCACTTGATCGACAAGTTTCGAATCATGGTCGAGGGAGATGGGGATTCAGAGGGCTAACACGCAAGCGGGGAAGGTCGTCGCTCTTCTGACATGGAGAGCGACGACTGACGATTTTTTTTGAACTTTTTTTTACAGCGAGAGCTGTTTTTTTTATTTTTTATATTCAAAATAACGTAAAAGGAATATATAGGAGATTGGAAAAAGAAATAGTCCAATCCAAAAACCAATAGCGCCCGTAGCTTCGTAGCCGATAAGTCCGTGAAATACTGCGCAACTTTGGAATCCTGTCGCAGTAGGACATGTGGGGACAAAGCTGATAGACATGAGTCCCATAATAAATCCAATCACACCGCCCGTAGGAATAGAGAGGGGAATGGTCGTACTCAAAAAAATAATTTTCTTGTTTTTTGAAAGTGCACGATACCATGTTTTCATATGTTGTGATTATTCAGTGGATGCTTTTGCTTCACGTTCCATTTTTGCAAGACGGATGTAGTAGTCGAAAAATTCTTTCAAATGTGCCCAGGCAATTTTGCCTGTGATGATCGGATCGTCGTTTGTCACGTTTGTTTCAGGATCGTTCTTCCCATGTTCTGCCTCTACATTCATGCCATTGGTAAATTGTTCAAGATCAAATGTGACCGTGTCCCAGTTGATACCAATTTGTGCAGCTACATCACGTGCGTCTTCTGTTGTGTAGTGTTTTTTTGTCATATATATGTGTCTGTCAGAACATGATGAAATCCTTTGTTTTGATATCACTTTTGAATTTCTTGTCCCTCATCTGTATCTTTGACAGTAAACCCAAGCGTTGCAATTTCATCTCTCAAACGATCACTTTCACTCCAATTTTTCTTTGTTCGTGCAACTTTTCTTTCATCTAAAAGCGCCTGTACTTCCTCTGGAATTTCAATAGTTTCTTTTTTTACTTCGTGAAGTTTTAGCCCAAGAATTTTATCAAATTCTATTGCCATGTCTCGATCGATGCGATTGTTTTTTAATTCTGTCCAAAACACTGCCAATGCTTCGGGAGTATTCAGATCATCCTTGATTGCTTTCAAAAATTCTTCTCGAACATGTGGGTCGCCAGGTGCGTGGTCTGGAATATTTGCAACGAGACGTTTCAATCGTTCGAGTCCTGCTATCGCGCCGTCCAGTGCTTCCCAGCTAAACGTGAGTTGTTTTCGATAGTGTGTTTGCAAAAGAAAATACCGATAAGCGAGTGGATCGATGTGTTTGTCGAGAAGCGACTGCATGCGGAGGAAGTTTCCTTCACTTTTTGCCATTTTTTCTGATCCTGTGAGCAAAAATTCTCCATGCATCCAGAATTTCACCCACGGCTTCACGCCATTTGCAGATTCTGCCTGTGCAATTTCATTTGTATGATGGACTGGAATATGGTCGATACCACCGCAGTGGATGTCAAATTGATTGCCGAGATATTTTGTTGCCATGGCACTACATTCTATATGCCAGCCGGGAAATCCTTTCTTGCCGAAAGCTTCCCATTCCATCTGCCTTTTTTCTCCTGGCTTGTTGAATTTCCACAATGCAAAATCATGTGGATTCTTTTTTTCTCCCATGTCGACACGCGTACCTGCTTCAAGATCTTGATTTTTTAGATTTGCGAGTTTGCCGTAATCATCGATCGTTGTTGTATCAAAATAAATACCGTCACTTGTTTCATACGTGTGTCCTTTGTCGATGAGTGTTTGCACTTGTGCTATTTGTTCTGGAATATGATCTGTGGCTTTGCACCAAATCGTTGGTTCGAGGATATTCAGTGCTTTCATATCCTCTTTGAACATTTTTGTATAATAATCTGAGATTTCCCACGCAGTTTTTCCTTCGCGCGCTGCGCCCTTTTCCATTTTATCTTCCCCTTGATCTCCATCATCGGTGAGATGTCCGACGTCGGTGATATTCATCACGTGCGTGACATCATAGCCATGATATTTCAGTGTTCTGCGAAGAATATCTTCAAAAACATAAGTTCGAAGATTTCCAATATGTGCATAATTGTATACGGTCGGACCACAGGTATAGAGACCAACGTTGTGGTCGTGAAGAGGGGAGAAGGGTTCTTTTTGTTTTGTACGTGTGTTGTAGAGGTGGAGCATAATATCGTTCTGATTAGTAAGTACAGTATAGAGGGCGGAGGGGGGTTCTGTAAAGGAAGATACATTGTTGCATTGCTTCATTGTTACATTGTTATTATACTGCAATCTTCGCAATAAACCGACAATGTAACAATAAGTGAGCGAAGCGAACGATAACAATGTGACAATGTATTGAAAAGAGTACACACGTTTTCTACATTGTGCTATACTTAGCACAACAAATTTTTTAAAGATGTATGAGCCTGTTTTCAAAAGACAATGGATTCCTCGGTGTGGATATTGGTGCATACGGCATCAAGCTTGTGCAGCTCAATAAAACAAAAGGACGTCCACAGCTCTGGACATATGGTATTGCTGATGGCCCTATCGATATCCATCTGCCTGAGGTATATGACAAATCCCCAAGGGATTTGCTCGATGAAGGAAAGATGATTGGCAAGGAAAATAACCAAAAAAAGGAAAAAAATACCATGCAGGAACTTTTTGGTGAGAGTGATCCACGCGTGGAACGATATGCAGAGATGCTTCGTTCTCTCATGAAAAAAGCACGGGTAACGTCTCGTCTTGCTACTGCAAGTCTTCCTGTGTCACATATTTTTCATACGATTGTCACCATCCCTGTGGTAAAACAGGAAAAAGATATTGATATCTATGTAAGAACTGAGTTGAAAAAGGTGCTTTCTCGGCCTGTCGAAGAAATGCAAATCGTCCATCAAAAGATTCCCTCAAAGGTTGATGATAAATACATGCGTGTATTAGTCACAGCTGCTCCAAAGACATTGGTTTCTTTTTATTCGGCTATCTTTGAAAAAGCTGGATTACAATTAAAAGAGTTAGAAACAGAAGCGTTTGCTATTGAACGATCACTCGTTGGCAAAGATACTGCTACGATGATGGTCGTAGACATCGGCGCTGAGCGAACAAACTTTTTTATTATTGATGATGGATTGCCCATGACACACCGAAGTATCCAGCTGGGTGGTGATAATATCAATGCACTTTTGTCAGACAAGCTAGGGCTTCCCTCTGATTTGGTCAATGATGTAAAAGCTGATCTTCTTGATATTCATTGGGATGATGATCTCGTCAATGCCTTTGATGTTGTGCTTAACCCTATTATTAAAGAAGTGCAATATAGTTTTGATCTTTTTTTGAATCAATCCGGAAATAAAGAGAAGAAACCTGAAAAAATTGTACTGACCGGTGGATCATCTGTATTTCCTCCCTTGAAGTCAATGCTTGAGCGTGTATTTGATATACGTGTTTTTGTGGGAGATCCTTGGGCAAGAATTGTCTATCAGCAAGAGTTGAAGTCACTGTTGTCAGAACTGGGGCCACGAATGTCCGTAAGTATTGGACTCGCTCTTCGAAATATTGTAGAATAGTTCTGTCCACAGACTCGCTCTGTTTTCAGAAGATAATTTGATATACTTGATTCGTAATAACATTACTTCGTATGGCAGATACACCACTCGCTCACATTCTTCTCGTAGAAGATGATACCTTCTTGGGAAATATCTATAAAACCAAATTTGAAATGGAGGGGTTCAAGGTATCTGTCGCAGAGGATGGGGAAGCTGGGTTTGATGCTGCAGGAAAAGTAAAACCTGATTTGATCCTTTTGGATATTTTATTGCCAAAAATGGATGGTTTTGCAGTGTTAAAGAAATTGAAAGAAACAGATGCTATAAAGGATATTCCTGTTATTTTATTGACAAACCTCGGGCAAAAAGATGATGTCGAAAAGGGACTTGAATCTGGCGCAGTGGATTATTTGATCAAAGCACATTTCAAGCCATCAGAAACCGTTGCAAAAGTAAAAAAAGTACTTGGTTTATAATACCAAGTACCTTCAGTTGTAGAGCATGTACGATGCTACATATTTGTGTATCATCGTAGGTGACTCTACCATTACATATTGTATGTAAGGTGCGGCACCGATGAAATCTATGAGTATCTTTTTTCAGAGAGAGGGGGTGAGTACATGAACAAAAAAGGTTTTACATTGATCGAGTTGCTCGTTGTTATTGCGATCATAGGTCTTTTGTCAACGCTCGCTGTTGTTGCTCTTGGCTCTGCACGTGAAAAGGCTAATGACTCAAAACGTTTGTCTGACTTGAAGCAGGTCCAAACTGCTCTTGAGTTGTACTACACAGACCAAAACGTATATCCGACGACAACTGCTGTCGGTATTACACTTGGTGACGCAACTCATGACTGTTTGGATAACAGTGGAGCTGGTTTTGTCGCTTCAACTGCTTGCGACGCATCACCATACATGGGCCTAGTCCCTGCTGATCCTGTTTCTTCACAAGCATACACGTATATTGGTGCAAGTGATGGAACTACCTACACAATTTCTGCAATCTTGCAAGGAAGTGTGAGTGGTCTTGAAGGTACTGTTACCGCAACACCATCAGGTATTCGATAATATTCCAGTTTGAACGCGTTCAAATTTGGAAAAAAAAGCATCTCGTCTGAAATACGGGGTGTTTTTTTTCGAGTACTCAAGTAACAAGTAAGCAAGTAGCAAGTCGTTTTGCGAGCACGATACTTGCTACTTGCCTACCTGTTACTTACTATGCGTATAAAAAGATGATACAATGTCCCCATATGAGTATTCTATTTTTCACTATTCTTGGTGTACTTTTTGGGAGCTTTCTGAATGCCTGGATTTGGCGGACGAAAGTAGGGAAGTCAGTCATGAAAGGGAGATCTGCATGCCCAAAGTGTGGTAATGTGTTGTCGTGGAAAGAAAATATTCCCGTTGTAAGTTTCTTCTGGCTCAGGGGACGATGTTTGACATGTCAAAAACCAATTTCAATACAATATCCTTTGGTAGAACTTGCCGTAGGATTTCTTTTTGGATTTTCGGCATGGTTTCATGGTGCTGAATATCTTTTGATCGTTCGAGATGCGAGTATATTATTTTTTTTGACATTTGTATTTGTGTATGATTTCTTCTATCAGGAAATTTGGGATAGAATGACGACGTATCCAGCATTGGTGTTGTTGATTCCTACTGCGATTTTTGGATGGCAGTCGGGTATGTCTTTGACCATCGGAGTAGTTGTTGGTGCAGGTTTTTTTCTGTTGCAATATCTTATTTCCAGAGGAACGTGGATTGGTGGGGGAGATATTCGACTTGGTATGTTTATGGGCGTTATTCTCGGCTGGCCGTTGATTTTGGTTGCTATCTTTTTTGCGTATGTGGGAGGAGCATTGTTTGTGCTTCCTTTTCTCATGCTCGGAAAGAAAAAAATGGCAAGTCGTGTCCCTTTTGGGACATATCTCACCATTGCAACTGCGGTGACTATGTTTTATGGAGCTGATATATTGTCGTGGTATATAGGTTTGATTTCGTAGTATGACAAAACTTTTTCTTTTTGATATAGATCACGTACTCGTGCATCCTCCAAGCTATGGAGCAAATCATACGCTCGAAGAGGCTGGTCTTGATGTATCTTGGAAAGAAGATTTTTTCCGAAATTTTTATCAAGATTGTCAGCGTGGAAAAAAAGATTTGATTGACGTCCTCACTCCATATCTTACGCAGTGTGGCTGGAAGAAAAGCACTGAAGATTTTTTGAACGCATGGTTTACGTATGAACATCATGTGGACAACGAACTATTGTCATATATTCAGACGCTTCGTGGAAAAGGATATCATTGCATGATAAATTCTGATCAGGAGTCATATCGAAAAAAGTATATTCTGGAACAAATGAATTTTGCTCATTTGTTTGACGGATGTTATTTTTCCTGTGATATCGGATATTTGAAGGATGATGTCACGAGATTTGAAATAGTGTTTGATGATATAGTGAAAAAGTTTGGGCCGGTCGAAAAAGAAGAGATTTTTTATGTTGATGATCAAGAAAAAAATGTTTCTATAGCGAAAGAGTTTGGGATAGATGCGATTGTGTATGAATCTACAGAGAAGACTACTGAGGAAATTAAGAAGAGAATTCAGAATTGAGATTAAGATTGAGAATTGATAACAGGATGTCGGACTTGCGAACAACCCCCTCCTAACCTCCCCCTTAAAAATGGGGAGGAACATAATGATTATGACCAACAAAGAACTCAGACAAAAAATAACAAAACTTCGATCCCAAATCGATGATCTTCGTCATAAGTATCATGTCCTCAATGATCCGCAAGTCACAGACAAAATGTATGAAGGACTGATGGATGAATTGAGAAAACTTGAGCAGGCGTATCCAGAACTCATGACATCTGATTCACCCACGCAACGTGTGGCAGGAAAAATCGCAACAGGATTTGCAAAAGTTACTCATCAAGTGCCGCAGTGGTCGTTTGATGATGCATTTTCTCGAGAAGATCTGGATCGATGGGAAGAGCGAAACATGAAAATACTTGAGAAACAATTTGGCAAAAAAACAACTGATTTGTCATACGTGTGTGAATTGAAAATCGATGGATTGCATATTGTCCTCACGTATGAAAATGGACAATTGCAAAGTGCTGCCACACGTGGAGACATTCCGCTCGCGATAGCAGAAAAGGAAAAACTTGTTGTCGAGGGAGAAGTGTGGCTTGGAACAAAAATGTTTGAGCACGTAAATAAAGAACGGGAAAAAGCAGGGGAGGCATTGTATGCAAATCCTCGCAATGTCGCTGCTGGGACACTTCGTCAGCTCGATTCTGCTATTGTTGCGGCGAGAAAACTTCAGTGTACTACTTATGATATTTCACTGGGCAATGCACCAGACACTCAATCAAAAGAATTGGAAAAGCTCGGCACGCTCAAATTTCCAACGGATGATGATTGGAAGGTTTGCAAACATATGGATGATGTGTGGCAGATGTATGAAAAATGGATTGACAGAGATCATAAGAAAAAGCCATTTTGGATCGACGGCATTGTGATAAAAATAAATCAAAAAAAATATCAGAATGCGCTCGGGTTTACTGGTAAGTCGCCACGATGGGCGATTGCCATGAAGTTCCCAGCCGAGCAGGGGACGACGAGGATTCACGATGTCTATTGGCAAGTGGGAAGAACTGGTGTGCTCACCCCTGTCGCGCACATGGATCCTGTCCAGCTCGCAGGGACGACGGTGACGCATGCGACGCTTCACAATATGGACGAGATCCTTCGTCTTCGTGTAAAAGTTGGCGACAAAGTTGTCGTAGAAAAAGCAGGTGATATTATCCCAAAAGTGCTTAGAGTGCTCGAAAAAATGCGAGATGGATCTGAAAAAGCAATTCGAGAGCCAAAAAAGTGTCCTGTGTGTCATTCAGATGTGAAGCGCTATGAATTGGATTCTGGTAAAGGAAAGAAAGAAGCTGGTGCAGGATTACTCTGTACGAATTCATCGTGCTATGCGCAAGAGCTTCGACGTATTACGCACTTTGTGTCAAAAGCGGCGTTCAATATAGACGGCATGGGGAAGAAAATTGTAGAGCAGCTCGTTGATGAAGGTTTGATAAAGCACGCGGCAGATATTTTTACCCTTACTGTCGGAGATTTATCTGCATTAGAAAGATTTGGAGAGAAGTCTGCAGAAAATCTTGTGTTTGCAATAGAAACAGCACGCGACGTGACGCTTCCGCGATTTATTTTTGCGCTCGGAATTTCACATGTGGGAGAAGAAACAGCGGTACGGCTTGCAGATGTATATGGCACGATTGTAAAATTGCAAAAGGCAACGCAGGAAGAACTTGAAAATGTTTCAGATATTGGTGGAACTGTTGCGGTGTCGATCGTACGATGGTTTGAGAAGAAAGAGAATATTGAGTTTGTCGATGCATTACTGGAGAATGGCGTGAGAATTAAATATGCAAATAAGCAAATAGGCAAAGGCAAACAGGTGTTTGCAGGGATGACGTTTGTGCTCACGGGAACATTGTCGACGATGACGCGGGACGAAGCAAAGGAGAAGATTCGGGCGCGTGGGGGAGATGTGTCTGGGAGTGTGAGCAAAAATACGGATTTTGTCGTCGTAGGGGAGAATGCGGGGAGTAAGGCCGAGAAGGCGGAGAGTCTTGGTGTAAAAATGGTGGATGAAGAGGAGTTTGGGAGGATGTTGTAGAAAAAATAATCTGAAAAGGAACGTTCAAACAAAACGTTCTTTTTCTTTACTTTATATCGTTTTCGTGTTTACATACTTTTGAGCGACAACACGAACCCAAGGAGTAGTCATGGACACGGTCAAGGCAATCCTGCTTCTTCACTTCTATAACGGCGTGGTCTTTCTTGGACAAAAGCTGCAGTGGGTCGAGTGCCCAGACACATCAGCGCTCTGCATTCTGATCGATCTGTTGGCTCAGGGGCGACAGGCTTCGGACTTTCAGGGAACCCCGGACTGCCCGACGGAGTCCATCGCGTACAGGACCATCAGGCAACTGCTGGATCTCGTCTACCAGAACCGTGATCGACTTGATCAATTCGCAACAGCGCCGGAATGGTCGTTTGCGACCTCCGTGCGCGTTATGCAGATAATGACGGACAGCCCATTCGGGCAGCCGAGGAGGCTCTCCCTGTAGAGCGCGACATGACACAAAAGCCCCGACCGAAACATATCCAATGGGATTGATCGGTCGGGGCTTCAGTTTTTTTAGAAGTTGAGAAATGAAATTACAAAATCAAGTGCTATAATTACAACAAATGGAGGAAGGCTCAGCAGAGTGATGAGTGTCCCCGCACGTTTGTTGCTACGGAGATAGAGCATATATACGAAGTAGGAAAGGTGTGCAACATTTAGGTATACAAAAACAGTAAAATAAAAAAAAGCATTCCCTAAAATTTTATCGTTTACATTTGTTGTGAAAATGTAAAAAAAATGCCAAGTGAGTATTGCTAGAATGAGGGGAATGATGAGGTAGGCAAATTTTTTCATAGATTATTCTTTGCTAGCTCCATAGTCCCGAAGGGCTGTGGAGCTTTCATGCTTTTGGCGTAGCCGTGTGGCTCCACAGGGCTGCGCCACTATGGAGCCGGCTGAGCGAGTGAACAAATAAAATTACTTTTTACTTTTGTAGTAATCTTGCAAGGCTTTTCTCATAACTGCAAATTGCTCGTCAACACTAAACGGAAAATTTTTTAAGTCAAAACCAAGTTCCTTTTCTAGACTGGCCTGCGATTCCTCGACAGCCGCTTGGTAACCAACTTCGTATCCGTCCAAAAAATTTTCCCAATGTTCTTGCTTACCAAATAACAATGGCTTCTTTGGGTTATATTTTAAGTAGTCTTGATATATCTTTTGTTCTTCTTTCATAAAAAAGTAATTTTATTTAGTCATGAGCCTCATATCCCGTGTTAGGCGATGTATTTAATTTACACCAATTAATAATCTAAACATCCTTTCCAACTTTTCTTTCAATTTGCGTGTGCTTTCTTGTAACTGTGTCCAGTTTTTCCCCGATTCAGTAATGTAGCCTGCAGAAGTCACTATACCTTCTGCAAGGTCACTCTTCAGTGGCCAGCTATTTAACACATCACGCAGATCATTTATAAATGCTTCTATGTCAGCTGCATGTTCAGTGTTAAAAAAGATTTTATTTCCACTAAAATAGTTGGAAAGGTTGTTCAGATTATCCTCGAACTCACTTTGTATTATACCCGCAGCTCCTGTCGAAATTAGTTGGTTAGGTTGAATTAAGCGTTCAGCCGTGTGAAAAGTATTATCAATTTTTTTGTATATCTCCTTTATAACAATCATTCTTTCTGTGTGTAGAGATTTATGAACGTTGACATTCCTTTCTAATTCAGATTTGTACTTTTCTATATCTTTGTCGAGGTACAACTTAACAATACTCCGGATTAGCCAAGCTAATACTCCGGAAGCTATAAAAAAATTGATAATACTTTTCGCTATTTCCATATTGGGGTAAATTGAATATTTCACATAACAGTCAGGAATATCTGATATTTTTGCTCCGCTAGCGCTGCGCAAAAACATCAGATATTCCTTGTTAGGCGACAGTTGTGCCACTAAATATTATTCTTTATCAAAAAGAGTGATATTTAGTGGCACAATTTCGCCTAACACCCGATAGACGAACTCCTTAAAATGTTAGCTAAAGTATGCTATATTTTTCTTAGAAAAATCATTATAGGAGTATTCCCATAGGAGTACATTTAGTATGATGTTTTTTGTGGAATTTAGCAATACTTTGAAGTTTTAAAAATCTTTAGTATGCTCTCCATTGCCCAAAATCCTTCCCTCTGCTAGAATGAAAAGCGTTAGAAGGTATACTCAGCTTCGAAACCTGCCTGCCGGCAGGCAGGGATCCCTCTCTTCGTTCGGGATGACAAAAAAGCACTATGAAACTAGACATATCAGACATCGAACACATCGCAACCCTAGCTCGCCTTCACCTCACCGACGAGGAAAAAGAACGCTACGCAGACCAGCTGTCGGCTGTTTTTGATTATATTGGTATGCTCGATGAAGTAGATACGACTGGAGTCGCGGAAACATGCCAAGTGACAGGACTCGAGGATGTCGTGAGGGAAGATGTGGCTTCAGAATGCGATGAAGAGACGAGAAAGAAAATTATTGCACAGTTTCCTGCGAAGGTGGGGAATTTGTTGAAGGTGAAGGCAGTTTTTACAGCAGAGTAAGCTTGTAAGCAGAATATGCAGAATAAGCTTCCCAATTGTCATGCTGAACTTGTTTCAGCATCTGTACTACCTTACACGTCCTCAATAAGAAAGATCCTGATCCCGATTCAATCGGGACAGGATTAAACAGCAAGTTTGCTTATAGCTTACTCTGCCTATTCTGCTTAATCTGCTTATGAAAAACCTAAATGAACTTACAATCGAACAAGCCCGCGCTGGTCTTGATAAAAAAGAATTTACCTCTGTCGAGCTCACTCAGGCGTGTCTTGATCGTATTCACGATCGCAACGAGGAACTCAATGCGTTCATTACGGTGACAGAAGAACTTGCACTCGAAGAAGCGAGAAAAGCTGATGAGATGATTGCAAAAGGAGAACAAAAGATGCTGACAGGGATTCCGTATTCTGTAAAAGATGCAATCTGTACAAAAGATGTCCGTTCTACGGCATCTGCAAAGATTCTCGACAATTATGTTCCGCCATTTGATGCGACTGTAATCAAAAACATTCGTGAACAAGGTGCAGTCCTCGTCGGGAAAACAAACTGCGATGCATTTGGACACGGAGCGAGCAATGAACATTCCATGTATGGGCCAGTAAAAAATCCACATGACACGAGAAAAGTTGCTGGTGGATCGTCTGGTGGTGCTGCTGCGTCTGTTGCAGATCATCAGTGCCTTTTTGCGATTGCAGAAGATACAGGAGGATCTATCCGTCAGCCAGCAGCATTTTGTGGTATCTACGGCCTTCGCCCTAGCTATGGACGAAATTCTCGCTACGGTATTATGCCGATGGCAAGCTCTCTTGATACCGTTGGCCCCATGGCAAAAACAGCTGGGGATATTGCGATATTGGCGGAGATTATGGCGGGAGTGGATGAGAGAGATGCGACGACGGTTCCCGAGGTTGTTCCCTCGTACAAAGATGAAATTGAGAAATTTGAAATTAAAAATTTGAAAATCGGGATTCCAAAAGAATACTTTGAATTGGAAGGACTTGATGCGGAAGTAAAAGAAGCGGTTGAGAATAAAATTGAGGAATTGAAAAAACAGGGTGCTGAGATTGTTCCAGTATCTTTGCCTTATACAAAGTATGCAATTCCTGTGTACTATATCGCTGTGCCGAGTGAAGATAGTTCAAATCTTGGCAGAATAGATGGCATTCGATACGGTGTGCAGTCTGATAGAGAAAATTTGTACGATACCTACGCACATTCACGTGCACATGGATTTCCCGAAGAAGTAAAACGCCGTATCATGGTGGGCACCTACGCACTTTCTGCTGGCTATTACGACGCGTATTACCGCAAAGCACAAAAAGTGCGAACACTTATTATTCAAGATTTTGAAAATGTGTTTCAAAACGTTGATGTTTTGATTACACCAACTTCACCATTTCCTGCGTTTGGCATTGGTGAGAAAAAAGACGATGTGATTGCCATGTACCTCGCAGATGTCTTCGTCAGCCCTGGCGCTGTTGCCGGTATCCCTGGTATTTCTGTCCCTATTGGCAATACAAAAGACGGACTTCCAATTGGATTGCAGATCATGGGGCCACGAATGGGAGAGAGTAAGATTCTTCAGGTTGCAGAACGTATGCGGATATCCGGATAATCCAGATATACAGATATTTTAAACACGATATAATTTATGAAGGAGGATAAATTATTGCATAAGGATCTTACATATCTTGTACGAGGATTGCTATTTTCAGTGCACAACCAGCTTGGTCAGTATTGCAATGAAAAACAGTATGCGGATGCATTTGAATATCTTTTAAAACAAAAAGCAATTCCATACAAACGCGAGTATATACTTCCTGAGTCGTTTCCAGGAGAATGGAAAGGGAGAAATAGAGTGGATTTTTTGATAAATGACGTTCTCGTGATAGAATTAAAAGTAGCAACACAGCTTACAAAGGATCATTATTTTCAATGTCAACGATATTTGTCAGCACTTGATCTTGACCTAGCGTTGTTGGTTAATTTTCGACCAAAATTTTTACGAGTACAACGAGTTTTAAATCATCAAAAACAAAAGCAGATATAACGTATATCTGTAAATCTGGATTATCCGGATATCCGTATGAGTGCATATGCGTGAAGATACTATAAAAAAAATGAAAGAAGGCGCGGAGAAGGATTTTAGTTATGCGCTGAATGAAACAGGGGATTATCGCGAATCATGGCGAATTTTTCGAATCATGGCGGAATTTGTCGAAGGATACCAATTTTTGGATTCGTTGCATAACGAAGTTACTGTGTTTGGTTCTGCTCGTTTTGCTGAGGATGAAAAACATTACATCATAGCGCGTGCATTTGGAAAATTGCTCGCTGAAAAGGGATACACGACTATCACCGGAGGCGGACCAGGGATCATGGAAGCAGCAAATAGAGGTGCACAGGAAGGGAATGGGCCTTCTGTTGGTATCAATATTCAGCTTCCATTTGAACAACGGGTAAATCCGTATGTCGGACAATCCACAGCATTCTACTATTTCTTTACTCGCAAAGTGATGCTCACAAGTCCTGCGCACGCGCACATCTTTTTTCCCGGAGGATTTGGTACGTTTGATGAATTTTTTGAAGTCGTCCACAATATTGAAATTGGAAAAATGTGTCAGATGCCGATCGTGCTCGTAGGGCGAGAGTATTGGGAACCGGTGATTGCCTTTATTCGAGAAAAATGTGTTCCGATGGGATCGGTGAAATTAAATCACGTCGACACATGGAACATCGTTGACACAGCAGAAGAAGCAATAGGAGTGATGGAGCATGGATCAGAAAATTTGCCGCACTGCGATCTTTCTGTGTCGAATTTTCACAGCGGACAAAAAAACATGGACTGGCGAATTTTCCGTATCATGTCAGAGCTGGTCGAAGGATTTGAATTTCTTACCGGACTTGTCGAAGACGTTACGGTCCTTGGCACGCGACATATTGATCAAGACTCACACTATTATAAGACTGCCTATGACCTAGGTACACGCCTCGCAGAAAGTGGATATGCTGTGGTGACGGGCGGTTCTGTTGGTATTTCAGAAGCTGTGAATAAAGGCGCGATGGAAGCTGGTGGAGAGTCACTTGGCATTGGATACATTACCAAATCCATTTCATTCAAATTTCCTTTCACACGAAAACTCATTGTGACCGCTCCATCAAAAGGATTTATCTTTTTCCCTGGTGGGCTCGGGACATTGCATCACTTGTTTGAAGTATTGACGCTTATTGAAACAAAAAAGATGCAACCTGTCCCTATTATTTTAATAGATCATGCATTTTGGGAACCTATGCATGCATTTATAAAAAAGACAATGGTGCATGATGTAAAAAGTATCAGTGATGGAGACGATGAATTGTATCAGATTGTTGACACCGTGGATGCGGCGATGACGCTCCTTAGTGAGTTTCGTCCTGTTCCACATGGAAAACAGACGCTATGATACCTTGGTTTCAGTTTACCACGGTGCATATTGGACCACTTCCTATTCAGGTATGGGGATTTTTTGTTGCCATGGGAATGCTTGTGAGTATGATACTCATTCGTAGAGAAGCAACAAAACGCGCTGTTCCAGTTGATCCACTGCTCGATGTCGCATTGAAAATGATCATCTATGGTGTGATCGGCGCGAGACTGTTTCATATCTTTTTTTACGAGCCAGCCTTTTTCATCGCGCATCCTGCTGAAATTATTGCGATTTGGCATGGGGGACTGTCTTCTTTTGGAGGATTGCTCGGTGCGATGCTTGCATTTTTTATTGCATTAAAACGAAAAAAAATTCAAACACAATTTTTGACAATATACGGAAATATCATTGCCTACAGTGCACTTTTTGGGTGGATGGTCGGACGTATTGGATGCCTCATGATTCATGATCATCTCGGAAAAGAGTCTGAGTGTTTTTTGGCATTTGATTCTCCGCAAGGAAAGCGACTTGATTTGGCCCTTCTTGAAATACTGGGCCTTGTTCCCTTGGCGATTGCGTTTTTTGTCTTGAAGAAAAAAAAGAAAGAAGATCTGTTTGCTCCGCTGTTGTTTGTATATTATGGTCTGTTGCGGTTTATTCTCGATTTTTGGCGTGCTGAGGCATCGTTTGCTACTGGTGATGTGCGGTATCTAGGATTGACTCCAGCTCAATATTTTGCTATGGTTCTCGTAGTTTTTGGGGTATTTCTTTACAAAAAGAGACCTCTTTTGAAAAAAGTATCATAGTCTATGAAAGAAGCGCGAGATCGTATAGAAATCATGGCGCCAGCAGGATCATTTGATTCATTGACTGCCGCTATCAAAGCAGGAGCAAATTCTGTCTATTTTGGTATCGAACAACTCAACATGCGCGCAAAGGCAGCAAACAATTTTACGATAGACGATCTTACTACTATTGTTTCACAATGTCAGGCAGTGGAAGTAAAAACATATCTTGCACTTAATACGGTCATGTACACACACGACATGGCACTCATGAAGAAAATTTGTGATAAAGCAAAAGAAGTCGGACTCACGGCTATCATCGCGGCAGACTTGGCAGCTATTACGTATGCAAAAAGTATTGGTCTTGAAGTGCATATTTCTACACAGCAAAATGTTACCAATTATGAAACAGTAGAATTTTTTTCCAAATATGCGGATGTCATCGTGCTTGCTCGTGAAGTAACGTTGAAGCAAGTACAAGAGATTCATGATTTGATTATAAAAAATGATTTGCGTGGACCAAAAGGAGACCTTATTCAGATAGAACTTTTTGCACACGGCGCATTGTGTGTTGCTATTTCTGGAAATTGCTACATGAGTCTTGCCACTTGTCGTCGTGCGTATCGAGTGATTGATGACGAAACAGGAGTAGAATTAAAAATTGAAAATGAATTTGTGATGTCACCAAAAGATTTGTGTACGATTGGTTTTATTGATCAGATTCTTGATACTGGAGTGAGTGTTTTGAAATTAGAAGGACGCGGGCGATCTCCAGATTATGTGCGAACCGTCACGCAATGTTATCGTGAGGCCGTAGAAGCATATTACGAAGGAACATATACAAAAGAAAAAATTGCAGCATGGACCACAGAACTTGAAAAAGTATACAACCGTGGATTTTGGCATGGTGGATATTATCTTGGCAAAACCATGGCAGAGTGGAGTGGTGCGTATGGCTCACAATCAACACAAGAAAATATTTTTATCGGACGTGTGTCGCATTATTTTGATGACAAAAATGTTGCAGAAGTAACGATGGAAACAGAGACACTTGAGAAAGGACAGACCATGCTCTTTACCGGACCAACAACAGGCGCAGTGACGATAGAACATGCAGAACCGTGGGTGAATGATGCACCTGTCGACATGGCAAAAAAAGGCGATGTCTTGAGTGTTGTAGTCTCAGAACGAGTGCGAGCAAATGACAAAGTATTCGTTGTCGTCCCACGAAAGAGTGTGCAATAATCAATGCTATGCCAAAGATTATTCACTATAGAGAAAATTGTATTGGATGTGATTCGTGTGTGCTCTATGCGCCGAGATATTGGCAGATAGACGAAGATGGAAAATCATCATTAACACGTGGCACATACAAAGACGGCGTCGGACAACTCGATATCGATGACGTAGAGCTTCCTGGCAATATAGAAGCAAGTATGGCATGTCCCGTAGGAATTATTCGCATTCAGGATAATAGTGGAAAGAATATAGGGCGTATGTAGCAGTTTAACAAACATGGAGAGGTGACTGAGTGGTCGATAGTACTACCTTGGAAAGGTAGCATACGGGAAACCGTATCGCAGGTTCGAATCCTGTCCTCTCCGCCAGATGTCCAAGTTAGAACCTTAGGTACGGCAAGGGTTTTTCCGGCGGTTTTAGAACCCTTGCCGAGTGCTTTTGGGAGATCGAACTTGGACATGTGTAAGTCCATCAAGACATCAAAGACTGGCGTCCATATCGGCGTCAGTTTTTGATTTCTGACGGTGAATCCCTCAATACAAAGTTTTAATACTGTTCGCTTCTGACTCGTACCACTCTTTTGGAACACCTGATCGGCATGATCCGTGAAGTCCAATAGCTCGTTGAATTTCTGCACGAATTTATCGGACTTGCCCTCGAGCTCGGCCAAGCGATCCTGATACATCTCCTTCTCCTTAAGAAGCTCGTCCTGAATCTTTATAAAGACCTCTGCGTCTATGATGCGTTTTGAGCGATCCACGACGATATTGCGGATTTGCTGTTGCACCCTGATCAAGTCGTGCTTGATGCTCTTTCGCTCGTTCTCCTCCTGATCCAGACGCTCTTTTGCGAAGTGCTGGAAGTAAGCGTCCAGGACAGTCTTGAACTTAGGTGGCAACTGAACGTGCGAGAGATATGTTACGACCTGTTCTTCGATAAGCTCGGATCGTGTGTACTTCTTTTCCGGACATTTAGCGTCACGCCGGAACCGCAATAACCACACCGCATGAACCCAGTAAGTGGAAAGGTGTGCTTGCGAGATCGATCGGCGTAGTGATTGTGCTGGGCGATGATCTCCTGAACGTCATCAAACAACTTCTTAGTGATGAGCGATGGAAAGTTTGCCTGATTGGTGGCCGATCGTGTCTTTATAAGACCATAGTAGATCGTGTTTTGAAGCATCCTCTCGACACCTTTCTTTGAGACACGCTTACCTGCCTTACTCTTGAGACCTCGCTTCGCCAATTCATCACCGAGTGTGTAGTAAGAAAATTTGCCGGTCGCATAGAGTTCAAATCCGAGCTTCACATACGGTGCTCGAACAGTGTCCACGATCAGAGACTTGGTCTTCCGATCGTTCATATAGCCGATTGGAGCGTATCCAGGGAACCTGCCACGCTCTACAGCCTCCTTGAGACCCTTCCTGACCTCCCAGCTGATGTTCTGGGACGTCCACTGGGCAATCGATGACATAATGTTCTCAACCAGCTCTCCGGAGAAAGACTCGTCGAATTGCTCGACCACCGAGATCAATCGGACGTCATGCTTTTTGAGCATCATCTTGATCGCCGCATAGTCGGCAACGTTGCGACACATACGATCCAGTTTGTGCATTAATATCGCATCGACCTTAGGGTCAGTCTTTGCACGGTGAAGCATTTTCTGAAGTTGTGGACGTTCAACAGTTCGAGCCGATTCACCCTTTTCTTCGTAGACACCATCAGGTGCAAGATTCCAATGGCGATCCATGCCATACTTCTGGCACGCTTTGACCTGTGCTGGGATACTCAATTCTCGTTCGGCCTGACGAGAGGTAGAGACACGGCCGTAGATTAAGTAGTTCATAATTAATTGATAAATTCTTTACTATTTCTTTATAATTTTTTGACCTTTTGTTTATTACCGACTCTCTAAAATGCGTTCAGGGCTCCCGATGGGGAGCCCTGTTTGCTAGTACTTCTTGACGTGGTAGACGAGCCGACCCACTACCTTGCTCTCCTTGAGATGGTAGGCCTTTTTGAAGCCCTCCGTCTCCGGCCGGAGCTCGAGGTAGTCGCCTCGTTCGTGGTAGTAAGTCATGACCAACCCATCTGGAATGGCGATCACGACAATATCGCCACTCTCTGGTTTGGCATCCGCATCAAGGATAATGAAGTCCCCGGCAAGAATACCGGCATCGGGTAGTGACAAACCATCCACCCGAAAACCAAACATACGATGTCCGACCGGCACGCTGTTTTTGGGGAGAAAGAAAAACTCCTTGGCTTCTTTCAGGCGAGTACCGAGGTCATCGGCAGAGAGTGCATCGATCACCGGCGTTTTGATATATGCATCATCGCTAGAAATGGTATTCCTTAGTTCTTCAAGTCCTCGTTCTAATTTGCTTGCGGCCTCGTGAACACGTCTCTCGCCAACATCACTGATGTTGAATTTATAATTGCCCTCCATGCTGACCTTTTGGATCTTCCCCTCGGTCCAATGCTTCTTCAGTTCCTCTTCAGGGAGCTGATAGGCCTTGGCTAAAACGGCCAGCTGTTTATGAGACGGGTTGCGTGTTCCGTTCTCCAACTGGCTGATGTAGCTCGAGGAAAAGCCGAGCCGTTCTGCCAGCTCTTTTATAGTCCAATTTTTCGATTCTCTTTGATTTTTTAGATATGAACCAAATGACATATTTGTTGGATTTGCTTAATTTCCTTGCTTACGACCAGTTTACCGTACTGTAGCAAATTAGTAAAGATTAAGCAACTTTGCTTTAATATGACTGTAGAGGTCTAAAAGTTAAACATATGAACAAATCACCAGTGAATATAAAACTCCGTGACCTTCGAATCAAGAAAGGGCTAACGCAATACCAGTTAGCCCGAATTCTTGGTTTTAAGCACAACACTGCGATCAGCCGGTACGAGACAGGACGGAAACGTCCGAATCTCGAAACAGCCCAGCGGATCGCTTTGGCTCTCGGGGTCAGAGTAGAGGAAGTTTTCTTGCCTTAGGCAAGGTGGGGTCAATAAAAGTGTGAGGTCACTTCTATGAACCAAACCACCGCATGTCCAAACCAGACAAAGATGAGGAAGCTCTCGTTGAGCTTACTCGCACCGCCCTCGCCGACGTACTCGGCCGAGAGCCATCCCGACAAGAAGTTTGGAAAGTCCACGCTGGCTTTAAGCGCATGGCGTTCATGCTTTTGGATCACATGGATCACATCAAAAAACATGAGAACGAAAATCCTGATCAAGAGACTTATCCGGAGGATCTGGAAACGGATCACGAGGAAGCCGCCGACGAGGCAGGAACTTCTTTGGAGACGGGAGAGCCTACTCCGTAACTTCACCATCCGGGAACTTGAAAATCCAACTATACGACGAGATTTCTGCCGAGCGATGGACAACATCGATCGGGCTTTGCCGAAATCTAGAGAATGGTAGACCGCCTCTTACTCTCCCCTCAATGGCCGATGACCTCATTGAGAGGAGCGATAAGGTGCGGTCTGGGTTTTGGTCGACCCTCACCATGCCTTTATTTCTCGTGTATGCCGGATGAAAAAATAACAATCAGGGATCTTCGCAAAGGTGACTGGTATTGGATCAGCAAGGTACTTCTTGACGAATACGGAAGCACGAGAGCATGCGAACCAGGAGGGTTTTTGTTTTCCATCTCATCAGACCATTGCCGACAAGATCGGCGCAAGTATCTCGAGCGTGCAGAGAGGCATCCGGCAACTTATAAAACTGAACCTCATTCGCAAAGGCCGACAACGCTATCACAACCTCTACTACCTGCTGAAACTAGATAGGTCACACAGACCTACCTCAAATAAGACCGGTCAGTCAGACCTGCACATCGGTCACACAGACCGGTCAGATCAGTCAGCCGGAACTACTAACAAGAATAAAGAAAAAGATTTAAATAAAAATAATTACGCTCGTAGTCAAAAAACTGGGGATAACTTGGAGGAAATGAAAAGAGCACTGGCCGACAAGATGTCCATGAATACCGGCAGGAAGCATTTAAGAACGGCAACGGAGGAACCTTGAAAACGCAATTGATCGTTCGGAAGTCGTCGAACCCGAACCATTAATTATTTATTAACTAACCACCATGATCGAGGATTTCTGCGGCCGAGCCTGATAAGGAACTGGTGAATGCACTTCACTCTTTCCGAGCCAAGGTTCTCCGTTGCCAGAATAGAACCAACAGCTTATCAGGCTGGCATCAGAGAACCTCCGGAACAAAACTATGGAAGCAGAGGAACCAACCAATCTAGGAAACTGTCCTCACTGCACCAACATCGTCTTCAAGGACGCCGTTTTCAACTCCGAGGGCCGATTCTCTATGCGGTGTCCACATTGCAGTAAGACACTGAAAGTGATCATCAAGCAAAAGATTGAGATTACTATTCTCCCTGCTATCAATGAAATAAAGAAAAAAAGTCCCGGGGTGGTCGCAGTGATCCTCGTCCTTTACCTGCCGCCGATCTTACATCGATTGACGGAAGGGATGGACATTTTTCAGGATATTTTCGCCTGACTCAAACCAATAGACCCTTGAGAACGAAAAAGGAGCTTTTACAGCCCCTTTTTGCCGTTTGTTTGCCCCTGTGGCGAGCTTTGCCCCGGGGTTCACCCTTTGACCCTTTGCCCCACCGGCCGAGCCGTGTGACGATTTTTGAAAGTTTGATGTGTTTTCTACAAATACCGCTTACACCAAATCTTTTTTCTTCT